>Ga0308165_1000292_pt1 | contig 109451 bp, 96 predicted proteins | sample PhyWR2_FD_201032 | JGI IMG/M metagenome (GOLD analysis project Ga0308165, IMG submission 201032) | Phyllosphere microbial communities from UC Gill Tract Community Farm, Albany, California, United States - DLSLW.R2 | ecosystem: Host-associated > Plants > Phyllosphere > Unclassified | place: USA... | reverse complement strand
ACCAGCGTACTCGTAAGAGGGCAGATTTACAGTCTGCTGCCATTAACCACTCGGCCACCTCTCCGCGCAGGGAACTCAAAACTATAGGCGAACACTTTTCCCTTGTCAACTAAAATACGAGAGCGGATGCATTATTTTTAACTTCCGGCTATTCCCGAATCCCGATTGTTGTCTTGGGACGATGCTCGACATGATTCCACGGCGCAATTTTCAGCAACATGACCATTCCGGGCAAGGCGAGGATGAAACACAGGATGAAGAAGTTGAACCAGCCCATATAGGCGACGATATACCCCACCGACGAATTGACGAAAGTACGCGGCACCGCCGCCAGGCTGGTGAACAGGGCAAATTGCGTGGCCGTGTAGCGCGGATCGGTCTCGCGCATGATGTAGGCGACGAAGGCCGCCGTGCCCAGGCCGACGCCAAAGGCTTCGATGCCGATCACCACCGCCAGCGCCACGGTGCTGGCGCCGACCTGCGCCAGCCAGGCGAAACCGAGGATCGCCACGGCCTGCACCACGCCGAACACCCACAATGCCTTGTTGATGCCGAGCCGGATCATCCAGACCCCGCCGATAATGCCGCCCACCACGCTGGCCCACAGGCTGGTGGTTTTCGACACCACGCCGATCTGCGTCATGGAAAAGCCGAGGTCGATGTAGAACTTGGTTGCCAGCGCGGTCGCCATGCTGTCGCCGAGTTTGTACAGGAAGATGAAGGCCAGCACCCACAGCGCCTTGCTCCAGCCGCCGCGCGTGACGAACTCGCGGAACGGCAGCACCACGGCTTCGCGCAGGTTCTTGGGGGGCACGCCATAGACCACCGGCTCCTTGACCGCCAGCGTGCACAGCAGTCCCGGCAGCATGAAGCCGGCCGTGATCCAGAACACGGTTTGCCACGGCATCAGATCGGCCAGTACAAGAGACAGGGCGCCCGGCACCATGCCCGACAGCTTGTAGGCGTTGACGTGGATGGCGCTGCCCAGCCCGAGCTCTTCCTCCGGCAGGATTTCACGTCGGTAGGCGTCGACCACGATGTCCTGGCTGGCCGACAGGAAGGCCACCACCGATGCCATGAAGGCGATCGTGCCGATCTGGCTCTGCGGATCCAGCATGCCCATGCCGCCGATACCGAAGAACAAACCGATCTGGGTGAACAACATCCAGCCGCGCCGCCGTCCCATGCGGCCGAAATGGAAACGGTCCATCAGCGGCGACCACAGGAATTTCCAGGTGTAGGGAAACATCACCAGCGCGAACAAGCCCAGCGCCTTGACGTTGAGCCCCGACTTGGCCAGCCAGGCCTGCAGCAGGCTCAGCAGGATGAACAGCGGCAATCCCGAGGTAAAGCCCAGAAACACGCAAATCAGCATGCGACGATTGAGATAGCTGTGCCACGAAATGCGGTTATCGGTCATAGAAAGGAATCGGTGATCGTCAATACAGGCTTCAGTGCAGCGAGGGAGAACTCCGCCGACGGGAAAACCCGGGCGGAGATGTCTGCGGAGTATAAGGAATTTGCCGGCGCCGGTACGATTTTTCCTGCTGCAGCGGCAACGGCGCCGGCGATGAAGATGACGGGTTACTTCTTCTTGAGGCGAAACACCGCCAGGCTGCCGCGCCAGTTGGGCAGGAAGGTTACCGGCTTGCCGTCGTGCAGCGCCACGCATTCCAGCACGTTGAGGCCGACCTCGTTGGCCAGCGCCTCGAAGTCCCTGATCGTGGCGCAACGCAGGTTGGGCGTGTCGTACCACTCGTAGGGCAGCGACTTCGACACCGGCATGCGACCGCGCAGCAGCGCGATGCGGTGCGACCAGTAGGCGAAGTTGGGGAAGGATACGGTGGCTTCGCGGCCGACCCGGGCGATTTCGCGCAGGATGCCTTCGACGTCCTTGACCATCTGCAGCGCCGACAGGCACAGGACGTTGTCGAAGGCGTTGTCGTCGAACATGGCCAGGCCGCCTTCCAGATCCTGCTGGATGACCGACACGTTGCGCGCCACGCATTCGGGAATGCGGGCGTCGTCGATTTCGATGCCGTAGCCACTGCAGGCCTTGTCGGTCTGCAGGTAATCGAGCATCACGCCGTCGCCGCAGCCGACGTCCAGCACTTGCGAACCGGCCGGGATCCAGTGCGCGATGAAGGCCAGATCGGGACGCAAGACGCTCAGTTCAGGGAAATTCATGCGCTCTCCTCCATGGCGATTTCCGCCCAGACGCGTTGATAGTATTCGCGCAGCAAGGTCATGTAGCGCGCGTCGTCCAGCAGGAAGGCGTCGTGCCCGTGCGGCGCGTCGATTTCGGCATAGCTGACGCGGCGCTTGTTGCTGACCAGCGCCTGCACCAGTTCGCGGCTGCGCTCCGGCGAGAAGCGCCAGTCGGTGGTGAACGAGGCCAGCAGGAATTGCGCCTTGGTGCCGGCCAGCGCCTTGTTCAGATCGCCGCCGAAGTCGCGCGCCGGATCGAAATAGTCGAGCGCCTTGGTGATCAGCAAGTAGGTGTTGGCATCGAAGTAGGTGGAGAACTTGTCGCCCTGATAGCGCAGGTAGGATTCGATTTCGAAATCCACGCCGTAACCGAATTGATATTCCCCCGAGCGCAGATCGCGGCCGAATTTTTCCGCCATGTCGTCGTCCGACAGGTAAGTGATGTGACCGACCATGCGCGCCACGCGCAAGCCGTTTTTCGGCACCACCCCATGCGCATAGAAATCGCCGCCGTGGTAATCCGGATCGGTCAGGATCGCCTGCCGCGCGACGTCGTTGAAGGCAATATTTTGCGCCGACAGTTTAGGAGTCGAGGCAATCACGACGCAGTGGCGCAGGCGATCCGGATACATGATGCTCCACGCCAGCGCCTGCATGCCGCCCAACGAGCCGCCCATGACTGCGGCAAACTGCGCGATGCCGAGCTGGTCGGCGAGGCGGGCCTGGGCGTTGACCCAATCTTCCACCGTCACCACCGGGAAACTCGCACCGTAGGGCTTGCCGGTTGCCGGATTGGTATGCATCGGACCGGTCGAGCCGAAGCAGGAACCGAGGTTGTTGACGCCGATGACGAAGAACTTGTCGGTGTCGAGCGATTTGCCGGGCCCCACCATGTTGTCCCACCAGCCGACGTTGTCAGGCTCGTCCTTGTAGACGCCGGCCACGTGGTGCGAGGCGTTGAGCGCATGGCACACCAGCACGGCGTTGGACTTGTCGGCATTGAGCGTGCCGTAGGTTTCATACATCAGTACGTAGTCGGCCAGCGCCGTGCCGTTCTTGAGCGGCAGCGGCTCGGGGAAATGCATGAGTTGCGGCGATACGATTCCGATCGACATGGGCTCTCTTCGTTATCTTGCAGTTATGTCCGTCTACAGATTCAGGGGCCCGAAAACAAAAAAGCCCGGAGCTTGCGCTCGCGGGCTAAATTCTGGGCTTGTCTTGTACTGCACCAAGCTCGCTTTAGCCGTATTTAGATGGAACCTTGGGTTCCGGCGCCCGCAAGCTGAGGTTTGGATAAACCATTCAAATCGGCGCAATGGTGTAAGAATAACCAAGTCGGGGCATGCCGTCAAACCACCATTGACGGCATGCCTGTCGTGCAATCAGCGGCGCCTTGCGGCGGTCGCTTTGATTTCCGGTTCGCTGTTGATGGCGCGCAATTGCGCCATGGCGGCCTCGATCGCGGACGGCTCGGATGCCTTCAACACCTTCTTGACCTGCGGCTCCAGCAGCGTCAAGTCGCTGTTGAGGATTTCCTGCTTGACCGACAACAGTTGCGAAGGATGCATGGAAAACTCCAGCAAGCCCATGCCCAGCAACAGCCGCGTCCACTTCACGTCGCCCGCCATTTCGCCGCACACCGCGACCGGGATGTCGGCCTTGCGCGCCATGGAAATGACGCTCGACAACAGGAACAGCACGGCCGGATGCAGCGGATCGTACAGATGCGCCACTTCGTGGTCGACGCGGTCGATCGCCAGCGTGTACTGGATCAGATCGTTGGTGCCGATCGACAGGAAGTCGAGGCGCTTGATGAACATCGGCAAGGCCAGCGCAGCCGCCGGGATCTCGATCATGGCGCCGACTTCGATGTCTTCATCGAACTTCTGCTTGCGCTGGCGCAGTTGCTCCTTGGCCTGCTCGATCAGCGCCAGCGTCTGGTCGATTTCGAAGGCGTGCGCCATCATCGGGATCAGCAGCTTGATCGGACCGAAGGCCGAGGCGCGCAAGATCGCGCGCAGCTGCGTCAGGAACATCTGCGGCTCGGAGAGGCAATAACGGATCGCGCGCAAGCCCAGGGCCGGATTCAGCGCGGTCTGTTCATCTTCGTCGAGCGGCTTGTCGGCGCCGACGTCGAGCGTGCGGATCGTGACCGGACGCCCCTTCATGGACACCACGGTCTGGCAATACGAATCGAACTGCTCATCTTCTGACGGGAATTTTTCGAGATGGCCGGCGCGGCCCATGAACAGGAACTCGGATCGGAACAGGCCGACGCCATTGGCACCGGCTTCCAGGGCGGGGGCGCTGTCGGTGGGCAACTCGATGTTGGCCAGCAAGGTGATTTCGGTGCCGTCCTGGGTGATCGCCGGGGTCTTCTTGAGACGACCAAGCTTCTTGCGGTCGCGCAGCATGCGTTCCTGGCGCGCGCGATATTGCGCCAGCACCAGCGGCGACGGATTGACAATGGCCACGCCGGCGTCGCCGTCGATGATCAGCACGTCCTCCTGCTTGACCAGCACAGAGGCATTGTTCATGCCGACCGTGGCCGGGATGTCAAGGCTGCGCGCGACGATGGCCGTATGCGAATTCTGGCCGCCGAGGTCGGTGACGAAACCGGCGAAGGCGCCGTCGCGGAACTGCAGCATGTCGGCCGGCGAAATGTCATGCGCCACCACGATGATGCTGGCGGCAGCGCCCTCGCCGGCGGCCGGCGGCAGGTTGATGGCGCTGCCCGTGAGCACCTTGAGCACGCGGTCGCCGACTTGCTGGATGTCGGCCTTGCGCTCGCGCAGGTAAGGGTCTTCGATCTCGTCGAACTGCGCCGACAAGCCGTCGATCTGCGTCACCAGCGCCCATTCGGCGTTGTAATAGCGATGCCGGATGATGTTGAGCGGCACTTCGGCCAGCATCGGGTCCGACAGGATCAGCGCATGCACGTCGATGAAGGCGCCCAGTTCAGGCGGCGCTTCCTTGGGCAGGTCGTCGCGGATGGTTTGCAGTTCCTGATGAACTGCGGCGATCGCGTTCTTGAGGCGCAGGACTTCCGCCTCGACCTGCTCTTCGGGAATCAGATAATGTTTGACGTCCAGTGCGGCCGGCGCGAGCAGATGCGCGCGACCGATGGCGATCCCTTTGGAAACCGGAATGCCGTGCAAGGTGAAAGATGCCATCGCGTTTGTCTCCTGCGTTATTTTGTTATGCCGTCATCTGTGTTCATGCGCGGTAGCTCTCAAAACCTTACCGGACAACGCGTGATTTAGCAATCGTGCGGCAAAACAAGACGAAACAAACGAGAGAAATTCGAAGACTTACGACTTTAGACGACTTATTGGCCTTCGCCGAATCGGTCCAGGATCAGCGCTTCCAGCGCATTGAAGCAATCCTGTTCGTCGTCGCCTTCGGTTTCCAGCAGCACCTTGGTGCCCTTGCCGGCGGCCAGCATCATCACGCCCATGATGGACTTGGCGTTGACACGGCGCTTGTTGAAGGTCATCCAGACTTCGCACTTGTACTTCGACGCCAGTTGCGTGAATTTGGCCGAGGCACGCGCATGGAGACCGAGCTTGTTGATGATCTCAAGTTCTTTTTGAATCATGGCAATTCTTTCTTTGTGCTTTTATTGGGAGGAGACGCGAATGCGGTTGTCGATCCGGACGGCCCCGCTCTGACCACCGGCCAGGGCCATTTCCATGACCACGTCGAGCGTGTCGTTGCGGTAGGTCAGCGCGCGCAGCAGCATCGGCAGGCTGATGCCGGCGATGATTTCGACGTTGTCGATGGCGCACAGGTAACCGGTACAGTTCGACGGCGTACCGCCCATCACATCGGTAATGACCAGCACGCCGCTGCCGTCGTCGAGGCGATGCACGGCGTCAGCCGCCAAGCGCTGCACTTCCGTCGGGTTCTGGTCGGCGATGACGTCGATGGCTTCGATGCGCTCCGGCAAGCCGCGGAAGACATGCGTGGCCGCTGCGATGAAAGCCTGACCCAGCGGGGCATGCGTGAGGAGAAGGATACCGACCATGAATTTCTACGCTATGTATGTTGCCAGGCTCGACGCTGGTTGGATCGCTTCAGCTGCCGGCGACTGCGGTTTCCAGCGCATCGACGAACATGGCGGCAACGTCGAAGCCGCTTTGCTGCGTGATTTCCTGGAAACAAGTCGGACTGGTGACATTGATTTCTGTTAAATAATTGCCAATAGCGTCCAATCCTACCAGCAACAACCCCCGCTGCGCCAATACCGGCGCCAGTGCTTCAGCGATTTCCAGCTCGCGCGGCGAAATCGGTTGCGCCACGCCAAGACCGCCGGCCGCCAGATTGCCGCGCACTTCCCCGCCTTGCGGGATACGCGCCAAAACGTGCGGCACCACTTTACCGCCAATCAGCAGAATGCGCTTGTCGCCCTTGGAAATTTCCGGGATGAAACGCTGCGCCATGATGGTCCGGTTGCCGTTGTCGGTCAGTGTTTCGATGACCGAACCGAGGTTCATGCCGTCCTGGCCGATGCGGAAGATGCCCATGCCGCCCATGCCGTCGAGCGGCTTCAGGATCACATCCTTGTGTTCGGCGTGGAACGCGCGCAAGCGCTTGGCGTCGCGCGTGACCAGGGTCGGCGCGGTGTATTGCGGGAATTGCGCGATCGCCAGTTTTTCGTTGTGGCTGCGGATGGCTTCGGGCTTGTTGAAGACGCGCGCGCCTTGCTTCTCGGCCAGTTCCAGCAGATACGTCGTGTAGATGTATTCCATGTCGAACGGCGGATCCTTGCGGATCACGATGGCGTCGAACTCCGACAGGAAGACCGAAGCCGGCGCCTCGGCGCGGTACCAGTCGTCGGCGTCGCCGGTGAGCGTGATCTTCGCGACATTGGCGGTGACCAGGCCGCTTTCCAGCACGACGTCCGACTGCTCGAAGGCGTAGATGGCGTGGCCGCGCCGGGCGGCTTCGCGCATCATGGCGAAGGTCGAGTCCTTGTAGGTCTTGAAGGTGTCGAGCGGGTCGGCGAGGAAAGCGATTTTCATGAAATGTCCGTCAAAAATGTCAGCCAGATGCGATTAATAGACTTCCGGGTTCGGATCGGTCTTTTCCATTTCCAGGGAAGCAGCCAGCAGCGCCAGGCGCGCCACCACGCCGTACATGTAGAAACGGTTCGGCGCCGCCGTGCCGGGCTTGGCTTGCAGGTCCGGCAAGGCGTGCTGCTGCTGGAACGCCAGCGGCACGAAATGCGCACCGGGGGCGTTCAGGTTTTCGTTGATGTCGCGATCGGCGTGGACCCGATAGAAGCCGCCCACCACGTAACGGTCGATCATGTAAACCACCGGTTCGGCCACGGCTTCGTTGATGCGCTCGAACGAATGTACGCCTTCCTGGATCACCAGTTCGTTGACTTCCAGGCCTTCCTTGCCGACTACCAGTTTGCTGCGCTGCTTGCGGTTAAGATCCTTCACCTCGCTGGCGTCCTTGACGGTCATGATGCCCATGCCGTAGGTGCCGGCGTTGGCTTTGACGATCACGAACGGTTGTTCCTTGATGCCGTATTCCTTGTATTTCTTGCGAATCTTCGACAGCAGGCTGCTGACGTTGTCGGCCAGGCAGTCCGAGCCGGCGTCTTCCTGCAGATTGAGTTCGCCGCACTTGGCATACAGCGGATTGAGCATCCACGGATCGACGTCCACCAGCTTGGCGAATTTCTTCACGACATCGTCATACGCCGAGAAGTGGTTGCTCTTGCGACGCACCGCCCAACCGGCATGCAGCGGCGGCAGGACGTTTTGCTCGTCCAGGTTTTCCAGCACCGATGGAATGCCGATCGACAGGTCGTTGTTGAGCAGCACGGTGCAGGGATCGAAGTTCTTCAAACCCAGGCGACGGCCGTTCTTGGAGCGTTCGAGCGGCTCCAGCGTGATGGTGCTGCCGTCGGGCAGGTCGATCTGCTTGGGCTTCTTGATGTCTTCCAGCGTGCCCAGGCGCACGTTCAGCCCGGTCTGGCGGAAGATCTGCATCAGGCGCGCGACGTTTTGCAAGTAGAAGCTGTTGCGCGTATGGTTCTCGGGAATCAGCAGCAGGTTCTTTGCGTCGGGGCAATACTTTTCGATCGCGGCCATCGCAGCCTGCACGGCCAACGGCAGCATTTCGGGCGACAGATTGTTGAAGCCGCCCGGAAACAGGTTGGTATCCACCGGTGCCAGCTTGAAGCCGGCATTGCGCAGGTCGACCGAACAATAGAACGGCGGCGTGTGCTCTTGCCACTCCATGCGGAACCAGCGTTCGATCGCCGGAGTGGCGCCCAGGATTTTCTTTTCCAGGTCGAGAAGCGGACCGTTGAGGGCGGTGACAAGATGCGGAACCATAAAAGACCTTCTGCGCGTGCTCGGTAGCGATTGGACGAAAAGCAGACAAAACTGCGGCTGGCGATCGATCGCAAGAACCGATAACAAAACCCACAGGAACCGGCCATTTTAGCGGGATTCTGCCTATTGCGTCCTGCGCCACGCGGCAATATCTGGTGGAGAGGCCTTTTACATGGCGGCGTTGTCGTTTTTTTAAAGAGGCGTAAAAAAAGCGCCCGGACCGGAGTCGCGGGCGCTTCTGAACGGGGCCGAGGCCCCCGGGAAACTGATCAGGAGTGGTAAGCCGATTCGCCGTGGCTGGAAATGTCCAGACCTTCGCGTTCTTCTTCTTCCGTCACACGCAGACCGATCACGATGTCGACCAGCTTGTAGGCGATGAAGGAGACCACGCCCGACAGGATCACGGTAGTCAGCACACCCTGGAACTGAATCCAGACCTGACCGCCGATCGAGTAGTCGGGAGCGACTGCGTTGGCGACGTAGTCATAGATACCTGTGCCGCCCAGGCTAGGCGCAGCGAACACGCCAGTCAGGATCGCACCCAGGATACCGCCCACGCCGTGCACGCCGAACACGTCCAGCGCATCGTCCGAACCCAGCAGCTTCTTCAGGCCGGTGACACCCCACAGGCACAGCAGACCGGCCAGCAGGCCCATCACAACCGCACCGCAGACACCGACGAAACCGGCTGCAGGAGTAATCGCCACCAGACCGGCGACTGCACCCGAGGCTGCACCCAGCATCGAAGGCTTGCCCTTGCCGATCCACTCGCCGAAGCTCCACGACAACACTGCGGCAGCAGTTGCCAGGATGGTGTTGACGAAGGACAACGCTGCACCGCCGTTGGCTTCCAGACCGGAGCCGGCATTGAAACCGAACCAGCCGAACCACAGCAGCGAGGCGCCGACCATGGTCAACGTCAGGCTATGCGGCTTGAACGCTTCCTTGCCGTAACCGACGCGCTTGCCGATCACATACGAACCGACCAGACCGGCGATCGCCGCGTTGATATGCACCACGGTGCCGCCGGCATAGTCCAGCGCGCCCTTCTGGAACAACCAGCCGGAGATCGCGGTCGCCTTTTCTGCCGCGGCAGCGTCGGTGAAGGCATCCGGACCAGGCCAGAACCAGACCATGTGGGCCATTGGCAGGTACGAGAAGGTGAACCACAGGATCGAGAACACGATCACGGCGGAGAACTTCACGCGCTCTGCGAAGGAGCCGATGATCAGCGCCACGGTAATGGCTGCGAACGCGCCCTGGAAGGCCACGAACGCCAACTCGGGAATCACCACGCCCTTGCTGAAAGTCGCCGTGGTCGAGTCACCGTTGAGGCCATGCAGGAACAGGCGATCAAAGCCGCCGAAGAACGCGCTGCCCTCGGTAAACGCGATGCTGTAGCCGTAGACGAACCACAGGATGTAGATCAGCGAGAAGATCACGAAGCATTGCATCAACACCGACAGCATGTTCTTGCTGCGGACCAGGCCGCCGTAGAACAGGCCCAGGCCTGGCAAGGTCATCAGGATCACGAATGCAGTACACACCAGCATCCAGGCCGTGTCGCCCTTGTTCGGGACCAGCACCGGTGCAGCAGCGGCAGCCGCCGGTGCTGCGGCAGGAGCGGCAGCAGCAGCCGCTGCGGGCGCTTCGGCCTTCGGTGCGTCAGCCTTTGGCGCTTCCGCCGCAGGAGCAGCCGCAGCGGCGGCTTCCGGCTTCGGCGCGTCTTGCGCCTGGACCGGTGCGGCAAAACTTACCGCCAACAACAAGGTGCCGATTGCAAGCGCACTTGAAAACATTTTTTTGATACTCATTACTGTCCCCCTTAAAGAGCTTCTTTGCCGGTTTCGCCGGTACGGATGCGGATAACGTCCAGCAGATCTTGCACGAAGATCTTGCCGTCGCCGATTTTGCCTGTACGTGCCGCAGCCTCGATGGCTTCCAGCGCGCGCTCGACGATGGAATCGTCGACGGCGGCTTCGATCTTGGTCTTCGGCAGGAAATCCACCACATATTCCGCACCGCGATACAGCTCGGTGTGGCCCTTTTGGCGGCCGAAACCCTTGACTTCCGTCACGGTGATGCCTTGCACGCCGATCGCCGACAAGGCTTCGCGCACCTCGTCGAGCTTGAATGGTTTGATGATCGCTGTAATCAGTTTCATACCGACCTCAATTAGAAAGTTTTGCTAAGGGAAACGACGAAGCCGCTCTTGCCGACGTTCTTCAAGCCATCCGATGCCGGCGTTGTTTGCACGCCGTCCTTGAGATTTGTACCCAGATAGGCAACACCCAGGGTAACGCCGGCCAGCTCTTCAAACGATTTGCTGAGGCCGATTTTCCAGTCGGTGTAGCTGTATTGATCGTTGGAGACGCCGTTGTTGCTGCCCTTGACGTTCTGACGACCGACATGCAGGCCCAGGATCACGCCGTACCAGGTGTCGATGTTGGCGCCCAGGTCGAAGTACTGGCTGTACTTGCTGTTGACGTTGCCGAACAAGTTGGTCAGCGATTGCGAGTACTTGAAGTAGGCTGGACCGTAACCGACCTGACCATAGAGTTCAAAGGTATTGGCGTTCTTGACGCCGCTGTTGGACAGGGTGTTGCCTGGGTAGTAGTAGTACAGGCCGCCGACGTCATAGGTGAAGCCGCCGCCGATATCGCCGCGCTTGCCGCCGTAGATATCCCACTCGACATTACCCTTGGTGTTGGTGCTGGTCAGCGTGCCCGCGTCCTTGATCCACTTGATGTTGGTCAGCCATGTGCCGGCGTACAGGCCAGTCGGGTTATGCGTATAGTCGGCACCGACTTGCAACGCCGGGTCGAAGCGCGTTTGGGTCAGGCCACGATAGCGATAGTCGTTGACGACTGCAGCATTGAAAGTGACTTCATTATCTGGCTTCGGTGCGTCTTCCGCATGAGCAAAGCTGGCGACTAACGATGCTGCGACTGCTGTTGCAAGAATCAATTTTTTCATGGCGTCCCTCTGGGTTTCTGTTAAACAACAAATTGTTCATTTCTGCACAACTTGTATAGCAGGAGCCATGCCAACCCTTTTTTGGCGCTTTGCGTTACTTTTTTTAGCGCTAATCAACATTCCAATTCGGCATTTTTTATTTTTCTTCCCAAAAACAGTGCATTGAAGTGAAACACAAACAAGGACGCACAACAATAGTGCGCGACAATTTTGCTCCGACACTTTCCCACGGGAAATTTACGGTCTTTATGGTGCATGACCGGGCGTAATTTTTCCACCCAGTGGTGCACAGGCCGGATTGTTGTAAAAAAGCAATGGGTTTGCCATGGCGTTTTACGCGATTCTGGCAATCGTCCTGAACAGGGAATGAAGCAATAACACGCGTTGCCACCGGCGCTGAACGTTTCGGCGCCACGCCGTTCTGACATGCACCAGCCAGCAGGCCGCGTTCGCCGACGTGTTGGGCGCCGCTTTGTTTTCCCGCAAGACAACGAAAGCGCTACACTTGCCGGATCGTCATTACCCATAAAAGGAAACGTCATGGACAAACCACAATTCTTCGAAGATATTCAGTCAAAAATCAACAAAGCCATCGAGAACTCGCCGGCCAAGGATATCGAAAAGAACGTCAAGGCCATGTTGAGCCAGGGCTTCTCCAAACTGGACCTGGTGACCCGCGAAGAATTCGACATCCAGGCGCAGGTGCTGGCCAAGACCCGCGCCAAGCTGGAAGAACTGGAAGCCCGCGTGGCTGAACTCGAAGCGCGCCAGAAAACCTCCTGACGTCATCCCGATGAGCCTTGCTGTATTGAAAAGCCGTGCGCTGGCGGGCATGCATGCGCCGCAAGTTACGGTGGAAGTACACCTGGCCAACGGCCTGCCGTCGTTCACCATCGTCGGCCTGCCGGAAACCGAGGTCAAGGAATCCAAGGACCGCGTGCGCGCCGCCCTGCAGAACGCGCGTTTCGAATTTCCGGCCAAAAGAATTACCGTCAACCTCGCGCCCGCCGACCTGCCCAAGGAGTCGGGCCGTTTCGATCTGCCGATTGCGCTGGGCATCCTGGCCGCTTCCGGCCAAATGCCCGGCGACGATCTCGACGAATACGAATTCGCCGGCGAGCTGTCGCTGTCGGGGGACTTGCGTCCGATCCGCGGCGCTCTGGCGATGACTTACGCCATGCGCACTTCGCATCACAGCGACGGCCGTCGGCGCACCTTCATCCTGCCGCGCGACAACGCCGACGAAGCCGCACTGGTCGCCGACGCCACCATTTTCCCCGCCGATTCGCTGTTGCAGGTATGCGCTCATTTCGCCGCGCGCGGGGATGACAGCGATGCCCGCCTCACCCGGCATCGGCCCACCCTCAAACCTGCCGTGCCGGCCTATCTCGATTTTTCCGACGTCAAAGGCCAGTTGCAGGCCAAGCGCGCGCTCGAAGTCGCCGCAGCCGGCGGCCACAGCGTGCTGCTGGTGGGACCTCCCGGCACCGGCAAGTCGATGCTGGCGGCGCGTTTTCCGGGCATCTTGCCGCCCATGACCGACGAGGAGGCGTTGGAGTCGGCGGCGGTGCAATCGCTGACCGGCGGGTTTTCCGCCGCGCGCTGGAAGGTCCGTCCGTACCGCTCGCCGCATCACACCGCATCCGGTGTTGCACTGGTCGGCGGCGGCGGCACGCCTCGCCCGGGTGAAATCTCGCTGGCGCATCGCGGCGTGCTGTTCCTCGACGAGCTCCCCGAATTCGATCGCAAGGTACTGGAAGTATTGCGCGAGCCGCTCGAATCGGGCCAGATCACGATTTCGCGGGCGGCGCGTCAGGCCGATTTTCCGGCGCGTTTCCAATTGATTGCCGCCATGAATCCCTGCCCCTGCGGTTACCTTGGCGCACTGCATCGCGAGTGCCGTTGCACGCCGGATCAGGTAACGCGTTACCAGGGGAAAATTTCAGGTCCGCTGCTGGACCGTATCGACATGCAGATCCAGGTCGGCGCCATCGCCCACGACGATTTGCTGCAACAAGCCGCCGGTGAGGCATCGGCGCACATCGCCGCGCGCGTGGCGCACAGCTTCGAGGTGCAACAGCAGCGTCAGCACAAGAGCAATCATCTGCTGTCGACCGGCGACATCGACCTGCATTGCAAACCCGACGCCGCCGGCGAAGACTTGCTGCGTACCGCGATGACGCGCCTTAACTGGTCGGCACGCGCCTATCACCGCGTGCTCAAAGTCGCGCGCACGGTGGCCGACCTGGCGGCAGAACCGGTGATCGGCAAGGCCCATGTCGCCGAGGCGATTCAGTATCGTCGCGCCTTGCGCGAGCAATAACCTGCCTGGCCCTCCTCAAGCTTCCTTCAGCAGCCGCCGCACAAACCAGACTATCACCAGCGCGAACGCCGCCAATCCCAGCCATTGCGCGGCCGGTGCGAAACCGGCGCCGACCAGCGCCAGCGGATCGTCGCGCCCGGTAGCGCCAATCACGGCTGCCAGAATCACGCCCATGAGGCTTTCACCGACGATCAGTCCGGACGTCACGAGTACGCCGCGCCGTTCTATGCGCTCGGCTCCGGCCTTGTCGCCGGAGGCCTTGCGCTTGTTCAGATGCGCCTGCAAGCCCCAGGCAACCAGCGCGCCTGCCACCAACGCCATGCCGACCGACGGCGGCAGGTAGATGCCCAGGCCGACCGCCAGCGCCGGCACGCGCGCCTTGCTGCCGCGTTTTTCCAGGAGGACGTCGATGACGATCAGCAGCGCGCCGATGGCGACGCCGATCAGGATCATGGTCCAGTTCAGCTGACGCGTGAAGATGCCGTTGGCGATTGCCGTCATCAGCGTCGCCTGCGGCGCCGCCAGCGCGTGCGTGGCATCCATGCCGGGCCGTGGCAGCGCCCCGACAAACCCGTAAGCGTTATAGAGCAACTCAAGAATCGGCGAGATCACCGCAGCGCCGACCGCGCAGCCGATCAGCAGCGCGATCTGCTGGCGGTACGGCGTGGCGCCCACCAGCCAGCCGGTCTTGAGGTCTTGCAGGTTATCGTTGGCGATGGCCGCGATGGCGATGATGGCCGCAGTCACGAAGATCGCCAGCGCGATCGGCAGCTTGCTGGAGCCGGGGGCATCCAGCAGATGATCCACGCTGCCCGAGCCCAGCAGCAACAGCGAGACCAGGATCATCGCAATGATGCCGACACCGGAAATCGGGCTGCTCGACGATCCCACCAGCCCGGCCATGTAGCCGCAGGCCGCCGCCACCAGGAAACCGAACACGCATGAGAACACCAGGCTCATGGCCACCAGCCCACACAACAGCGGTAACGACAGGCGGGCATCGATCAGGAACACCGCAAAAATCAGCGTCAGCAACGCCATCACGGCGATGCCGATCAGCGCGATCGCGCGCACCGGCAAATCGCGGTCGGTCAGCGGCCGCTCGCTGCCGTCGTCGAGCGTGCTGCGACTGCGCAGCGACTCGCGCACGCCCGCCACCATCGGCCGGAACAAGGTGATCAGCGTCCACACCGCCGCCACGCCGATGGTGCCGGCGCCCATGAAACGCACCTGGCTGCTCCACAGGCCGGTAGCGTACGCGGCGAGCGTCGCCCCCTGCGGCGCGGGCGTCAGCATGCTCAGGATCGGCACGGCAAACACCCAGCTGATGATCACGCCGATCAGTACCGCCACGCCGGCGACGATGCCGATCAGGTAACCGGCGCCAAGCAAGGCCAGCGAGAATCCCAAAGGCAACCGGAAGATCGCGGCGCCGACGCCGGCCCAGACATTCAAGCCTTCCGACAGCAAACGGAAACCGCCGGTGACCAGCGCCACCGCCGCCGAAACGATGCTGCCGGCCCAGATATCGTTGAGTCCCTTGCGCACGTCGTCGTTGCCGCCGGCAGTATTGCCGGTGTCGCCGTTGCCGACACGGAGAATTTCCGCCGCGGCCAGCCCTTCCGGATACGGCAACTCGCTCTGCACCACCATCACCCGCCGCAGCGGAATCGTGAACAGCACGCCAAGCATGCCGCCGGCGGCGCAGATGCCGAACGTCTGCCAATACGGGAAACCCTGCCAGTGGCCGATCATCACCAGCCCGGGCAGGATGAAAATCACCGCCGACAGCGTGCCGGCCGCGGATGCCTGGGTTTGCACCATGTTGTTTTCGAGGATGCTGGCGGAGCCGAACAGGCGCAGCACCGCCATCGAAATCACCGCCGCCGGAATGGCCGAGGAGAAGGTCAGGCCGACTTTCAGTCCGAGATAGACGTTGGACGCCGTAAACACGATGGTGATGAGCGCGCCCAGGATGACGCCGCGCAGCGTCAGTTCGGCCACATGGTGTTGCGTGGAAGCAGGACGGGAATCTGGCATGCGAATGTCTCCTTCTTGAATTGCAGTTGGTCGGCTGGAATGATCTGCCGTCATTTCTCCCCGTCTGGCGGTGCGGCGTCGTTTGCTATCATGGCGTTCTCGCAGAACAAATCCCGCCGCCATGAATCAGCCCGTCCGCCTTGCCGTTGCTTCCCTGTTGCTGGCTTTGACCGGCGCCGCCGCATTCAGTGCCACGAATCCGATCGCGGCGGGCAGCAGCGAACGCGATATCGACAAGGCCATACGCCCCTTGCCGTCCGGCGCACACACAAGTCTCAACCTTGACCTCGGCGAGGTCGCCAGGAAGCCCGCCGACAAGGAGCCGCCGGAGACCCTGAGCCCGCGCTGCCGGCAGCTTCGCGCCGACATTGACCGCGCCCGCCAGGCGCCGCCCGAACCGCCGCGCGACACTTATCCGGAAGGGCCGCGCCGCGACGGCAGGCGTGCGGCGCCGATGCCTCCGCCGTCGACGATGCCCGGTTTGCAGGTGCAGTCTTCCAACAGCTTGCCGGGCCGTCCTTCCGGCGACATCGAATACAGCCGACGCGCCAAGGCAGAACAACAATTCCAGCGCGAATGCCAATAAACGGCGACACTTGAAACGACACTTTACGGCTGCCTTTGCGGGCCGCGCCTGCCGACCCTGACTCTGCTTTGACTCTTATTCTCCTTACCTGATCGCTTCATTCATGTTCATTGGCATACTTTGCGCGCTTTGCGCCGGCCTGATGTGGGGCCTGGTTTTCGTCACACCCCTGCTGCTCGGCGATTACCCCGGCGTGGTGCTGTCGCTGGGACGCTATGTCGCCTTTGGCCTGATCGCGCTGGCGCCGGCCTGGTTCGATCGCCGCCGCATCGGTTTGCTGAGCCGGCAGGACTGGCGCGTCGCCTTCAAGCTGGCCCTGATCGGCAACCTGCTCTACTACGTCATGCTGGCGACCGCGATCCAGCTGGCCGATGCGCCATTGCCGACGATGCTGATCGGTACCCTGCCGATCGTGATTTCAGTGTGCGCCAACTGGCGTCCCGGCCATGTCTCGGAATCGGTTGCATGGAGCCGGCTGGCGCCGTCGCTGGTGATCCTTTGCCTGGGCCTGACGCTGGTCAACAGCAGCGAGCTGGAACATCTGCGCGCGACCATCGGCAACACCCGTTCCACCGCCGACTATGCGCTGGGATGCATCATCGCGGTCTGCGCCATCGCCGCCTGGACCTGGTATCCGATCGTCAATTCACGTTACCTGCGCACCCACACGCACATCAACCCGGTCACCTGGGCCACGGCACAGGGCTTGGCCACGTTGCCGGTGGCGCTGATCGGCTTCGCGCTGTTGGGGATCTATGGCGTCGCCAGCGGCAGCGATTACGCATTTCCGCTGGGACCACGCCCCGGCATCTTTGTTGTCATGATGCTGGTGATCGGGCTGTCGGCGTCGTGGCTGGGTACGCTGTTGTGGAACAAGGCCAGTCAGTTGCTGCCGACCGCACTGGTGGCGCAGCTGATCGTGTTCGAAACGCTGGCCGCGTTGTTGTATGCTTTCCTGCTGCGCGGCGTCGCGCCCGACGTGCGCGTGCTGGCCGGCGCGGTGCTGCTGTGCATCGGCGTGGTTTATGGCGTAAGGACGTTCTCGCGCCGACCGGCGGTTTCACATTTACCCTGATTTCACTCGGATTCCACCTTGAATTTTTCCATGACCATGCGCCAGGTATCCACCGCCTTTTCCTTCGCCCTTCTGGCGCTCTTGGCCGCCTTGCTGGCGGCTTGTTCGCCCAAATACAATTGGCGTGAAGCCCACGGTGAAAAAATCCAGTTCACCGTGTTGCTGCCGGCCAAACCGGCTTCCTTCACGCGCCAGATCGACCTGGACGGCCTGCCGGTGTCGATGACCATGACCGCGGCCGAGATCGACGGCGTCACGTTCGCCGTCGGCGCCGCCGAACTGGCCGACGCAGCGCAGTCCCAAAAGGCGCTGGCCGCGATGCGTACCGCGCTGATCAACAACATCGACGGCGCACCGACGGCGGTGGCGATTCCCGGCAAACCCGCCGGCGACCGCAGCCTCGACGTGGTTGCCTCCGGTACGGCGCGCGGCCAACCGATGCGGCTCATGGCGCGGCTGCTGGCGCGCGACAAGCACATCTACCAGGTGCTGATCGTCGGTCCGGAGAAGTCCATCGCCGCCGAACACGCCGACACCTTTTTCACCTCGTTTGCGCCAAGCTGACGCGCCTGGACCGGCGGCGCAGATGACAAGCGCGGCGCGTCCGGGGTATTCTGTCGGTCTGCCGTAAACCATTAGGCAATCATCAAGCACCAAAGTTAAGCAACAACGCGTTATCCGGAAGGAAACAGCGGATACGCTCTCATCAACACCAATACCCTGAGGAAATATGCTGGTAACGTTCAAATCAAAAGCGGCTGCAGATGTTGTCATGTATGAATCCCATGCCAAGCCCATCCTCGACCTGCTGCACAAGGACATCAAGCGCGGCGTGATCACCGCAGCCGAAAGTGCCGACGCGGTCGCCCTGATCGAGAAGCAGATCGACAGCAGCAAATCGCATGAAGCTGCCGAAGCCCTGGAGCGCGATGTGCACGCCCATCACAACGCCAACGGCGACGACAACGGCCATGAAAAGATCGAGCCGGTGACGTTTTCGGCGCGTGCTTATCCGCTGCTGGACATGCTGCGTGAAGCGAAAAAAGGAAATTACGACGTGCTGTGGGGCGTCTGAGTCAGACAGACCGATTGCCGTATGACCAACACTGCAGGAGCCGATGGCTCCTGCAGTCGTTTGTGCGGGCTGAAAAGAATTGCCGGAAACGCGCGTCTGCCGCAGCGACATCCGTCGTCCTCCCGCAATTCGCGCAGGACGGCGCCACCTGCAACACGCCGGCGTTTTGACTGTCGGGGGCTGTCGTCCATGGCCAGCTTGACGTCCCGGAATAGCCCCGCCGCCCTCGTGACTGGTACACTGACGCTCCGCATGGGCGCCCGGGCATCGTCAAGTTAGCGTCTCAAAACATGGCTGGAACGTGTGATCGGCGCCGCCTTCATTGGCCTCGGCGTGGAACTGGCCCTTAGCAAGCAATAATGTGACCCATCTTTTCCTGAAAACCGATTCCCTGGCCCATGGCCTGCACGGCGCTGCGCGCGCCATTGCCGACGTGCGCGCGGGCACCGCGCTGCCGCAAGCATTGGCGCGCCAGTTTGCCCGGTCTGACATGACGCCGCAGGCGCGCGGCGCGATCCAGGACCTGTCTTACCTGTCGATGCGTCGGCTCGGTCTGGCCGACGGCGTGCTGGCCCTGCTTGCCGACAAGCCACCGCAACCGGAAATACTCCACGGCCTGCTGGCCTGTGCGCTGAGCCTGCTGCTGGATGATGAGAATCCGGCCTACGACGCCTTCACCGTCGTCAACCAAGCCGTCGAAGCTGCTGCCGCCGACGCCGAGATGAGCCATGCCAAAGGCGTGGTCAACGCCATCTTGCGGCGCTTCCTGCGCGAGCGCGCGACGCTGCTGCCGCAAGTGGAGAAGACCCCACCCGGCGCCTGGAATTACCCGACCTGGTGGATTGACCGCCTCAAGGGCGCTTATCCGACCCAATGGCAAGACATCCTGCGCGCCGGCAACGCCGCGCCGCCGCTGACGCTGCGCGTGAATCGACGCCGGTCGAACGTGCCCGATTACCTGCATCTGCTGGCCCTCAACGGCATTGGCGCGCGCCAGGTCGGCGCCGATGCGGTGCGCCTCGACAAACCGCTGCCGGTAAGCCAGATCCCCGGCTTCGCCGACGGCCTGGCGTCGGTGCAGGACGCCGCCGCGCAAATGGCGGCACCGCTGCTGGACGTGCACGACGGCATGCGCGTGCTGGACGCCTGCGCGGCGCCCGGCGGCAAAACCGGGCATCTGCTGGAATGCGCCGAACTGGACCTGGTGGCGCTGGACCACGATCCCAAACGCCTGCGCCGCATCGAAGACAACCTGCAACGCCTGCAACTCACCGCGCAACTGCTGGCCGGCGACGCCCGCAACGGCCAGGATTGGTGGGACGGCAAGCAATTCGATCGCATCCTCGCTGATGTGCCGTGTACAGCCTCGGGAATCGTGCGCCGTCATCCCGATATCCGTTGGCTGCGCCGCAAAAGCGACACGGCGCAGCTCACAACACTTTCCTCCCAAATACTCGACAATCTTTGGCAGATGCTAAAGCCGGGTGGTAAATTGCTACTGGTGACATGCTCGTTGTGGCCGCAGGAATCGGAAGAACAGGCAGCTGCATTTGCCTACCGCCACCAGGGCGGTGAAGGCAATCCGGGCCGCGCCGTCCGACTGCCGGCTCCGGGGCAGATGCTGCCGACCGCCGGCGCAGAAGCCGACCATGACGGCCTGTTTTATGCGCTGTTTCAAAAAACTGGACCATGAATTGACGCAATCGGCTCTTATTTCCACGCATCTGCCGTCATGCCGCCCATTTTCCTCGGGGGCGCCGACTGCATTACGGCTGCCGTCCCGGTGGTTGCAGCGCGTGCTGCTGGCGCTGGCGTTGCTGTTCTGCCAGGTCGGCGTCCAGGCGGCGGAAATCGATGTCACCCATGCCTCATTGGAAGCGACCGACGACGGTTACCGTTTATCCACCTCCTACGCTTTCGAGCTCAACCGCAGCCTGGAAGATGCCTTGGTGCGCGGCGTACCGCTGTATTTCACCACCGAAGTCCAGCTCACGCGCCGACGCTGGTACTGGTTCGACGAGGTCTCCATCTCGGTTTCGCGTACGGTGCGCATTTCCTATAACGTGCTGACGCGGCAATACCATGCCTCCACCAGCGGCCAACTGCAGCAGAGTTTTTCCACGTTGGAAGACGCCATGTCGCTGATCCGCCGGCCGCCGCGCTGGACCATCGCCGACAAGAACACGCTCAGGTCCGGCGATGTCTACAACGTCGGCCTGCGCATGCGGCTGGACGTGGCGCAGTTGCCCAAACCCTTCCAGATCAACGCACTCAACAACAGCGACTGGCGGCTTTCCTCCGACTGGAAAGAATTCACCTTCAAAGTCGAATGACCCGCACCCTGCGCTATTTGCTGGTGGTGGGCGGCGGCGTCATCAGCATCCTGCTGTTCCTGCTGGCCTCCGCCTCTGAAAACTCCGCCCTGTTCGACCAGCACTATCCGTGGCTGCTGGGCCTCAATGCGCTGGCCGCGATCGCCTTGCTGCTGCTGGTGATCCTGCTGCTGACCCGGCTCTACAAGCGCTACCGGCGCGGCAAGTTCGGTTCCAAATTGCTGGCGCGGCTGGTGATGCTGTTCGCGTTGATCGGCATCCTGCCCGGCGCGGTGATTTATCTGGTGTCGGTGCAGTTCGTGTCGCGCTCGATCGAATCCTGGTTCGACGTGCGCATGGAAGCCGCGCTGGAGTCCGGCCTCAATCTCGGCCGTAACGCGCTCGACTCGTCCCTGACCGATCTGACGTCGCGCGGGCGCGCGATGGCGCAGGAATTGTCCGACATGTCGGAGTCCGAACAGGTCACCTACCTGTCGCGCCAACGCGATCAAACCATGGAAATCACCGTGGTCAACGCCAACGGCCAGGTGCTGGCGACTGTGGGCGGCCGCATCGGCGTGCTCACGCCCATCCTGCCGACCACGGCAATGATGCGCCAGGCCCGTCTCTCGCGCGGCTTCTCGGTGGTGGAAAGCGATGACTCGCGCCCGCTCAATGGCGAGTCGGACGCCGATGGCAACCTGCGCCTGCACGTGGTCATCGCGGTGCCGGCCTCGTCCAAGGCCATGGGACTGCAAAACGACAGCCGCTTCCTGCAGATCCTGCAGCCGGTGCCGGACTATCTCGCCACCAATGCCGAAACCCTGCGGCTGGCGTATAGCGAATACCAGCAGCGCTCGGTGGCCCGCTCGGGACTGCGCAAGATCTACATCGTCACGCTCACGCTGACGCTGCTGCTGGCCATCTTCGGCGCCATCGCCAGCGCCTTCCTGATCGCCAGCGACCTCGCCAAGCCGCTGCTGCTGCTGGCCGAAGGCACCAAGGCGGTCGCCGAAGGCAACCTCTCGCCGCGCCCCATCGTCAGCACGTCGGACGAACTCGGAACGTTGACGCAGTCGTTCAACACCATGACCCGGCAATTATTGGAGGCGCGCACCTCGGTCGAGAAGAACCGCGCCGAGCTGGAAAACGCCAAGGCCTATCTGGAATCCGTGCTTGCCAACATGTCGGCCGGCGTGATGGTGCTCGACAACGAATTTTGCATCGTCAGCGTCAACGACTCGGTGCGCCGTATCCTCGGCTATGACTTCAGCGGCAGCACCGGCACGCCGTTGCACACCATCGACGGCCAGGCGCTGTTTGCCGAAGCGATCATCAAGGCCTTCTCGGAACAGCGCGCTCACTTGGCCGACAGCACCGAAGACGGCCTGCACTGGCAGCAACAGATCGAGCTGCCCCACCGCAGCGGCAGCAACGGCGCGGCCGCCGCCAATGCCGGCGACGGCGCCGAAAGCAGCAAGGACGGCAGCAAGACCATCCTGTTGGCGCGCGGCTCCCACCTGCCGGTGCAAAGCGGCGTCGGCTACGTGGTCGTGTTCGATGACATCAGCAAGGTCATCTCGGCCCAGCGGTCGATCGCCTGGGGCGAAGTGGCGCGACGCCTGGCGCATGAAATCAAGAACCCCCTCACGCCCATCCAGCTGTCGGCCGAACGCCTGCAGATGCGCCTGGCCGACAAGCTGCTGCCGCAGGACGCCGCCATCCTCGACAAAAGCACCACCACCATCGTCAACCAGGTCAGCGCCATGAAACGCATGGTCGACGACTTCCGCGAATACGCCAAGACGCCGCCGGCCAAGCCTTCGGCGCTCGACCTGAATGCACTGACCGAGGAAATCCTGCACCTCTACCTGGCCGGCGACGGTCGCGACACCATCCACGCGCGCCTGGCGCCGGATCTGCCGAAGGTGATGGGCGACGCCACCCAGTTGCGCCAGGTCATCCACAACCTGCTGCAAAACGCCCAGGACGCGGTCGCCGAGAACGGCGACATCACGCCGCATATCGACGTCGTCACCGAACTGGTCAAGTATCAGGGTTCCAACGGCGTCGCCCGCAGCGCCGTGCGGCTGTCCATCACCGATAACGGGCCGGGCTTCAGCCAGAAAATTTTAGCCAGCGCCTTCGAACCTTATGTAACATCCAAACCTAAAGGTACGGGTTTAGGCTTGGCAATGGTCAAGAAAATCGTCGACGAACATGGCGGTCGCATCGATATCCAAAATCGTAGCGATACAAGAGGCGCAAAAATATTGATTTTGCTGTTAAAGTTAGCGTCCGATGCATAAGGATTAAGATTTTTCTCATTGCTGCCGTTGATACATGGGTCTTTACCAAGTAAGGTTGCGGAATTAGCCCGGCGTTGTTGTGTGTCTGCGTGCCGTACTCACGTACCGTTCCAGTCATACGCCCAGCCAGATTGATTTTTGCAGCAATGCTGTAAAGAGTTCAGCGGTTGCACGGAAAATCTCAAAAATATCTAGTGAGGAAAGCAGGCACATGGCTAACATCCTGGTCGTCGATGACGAAATGGGTATCCGCGAGTTGCTCTCGGAAATTTTGGGCGATGAGGGACATGTCGTAGCAACCGCCGAGAACGCGCAACAAGCGCGCGAGTTACGGTCGGGCAGCGTTCCGGATCTGGTGCTGCTCGATATCTGGATGCCCGACACCGACGGCGTTACCTTGCTCAAGGAATGGCAGCGCGACGGCTTGCTGACCATGCCCGTGATCATGATGTCCGGCCACGCCACCATCGACACCGCAGTCGAAGCCACGCGCATCGGCGCACTCAATTTCCTCGAAAAACCGATCGCCCTGCAAAAACTGCTCAAGGCGGTCCAGCAAGGACTGTCGCACAGCCGCGAACCGGCCCGTCCGGTGTCGTACATCCGCCCCACCGTCGCAGCCAGCGCCGACAGCGCCGATCACCACGCAAGTCCGCTATCGCCCTACGCGCCGCCAAACGCGGTCGACGCGCTGCACCACGGCCTGGCCGCCGCGCCGGCCTATGCGCCGATCGCCGACAACGCCTCCAACATTTCTTTCGACCTGCCGCTGCGCGAAGCACGCGACGCCTTCGAACGCGCTTACTTCGAATACCATTTGGTGCGCGAAAACGGCAGCATGACGCGCGTGGCCGAGCGCACCGGACTGGAACGCACGCACTTGTACCGCAAGCTCAAGCAGCTCGGCGTGGAACCGGGCAAGCTGTCCAAGAAAAATCTCTGACGTCCGGCGGCTGACGGCGCCATGCCGTCGGACGCCAATCCCAACGCTGGCGTTATATCTTCGAAACGCGCGATACCCCCCTCGACGCCCGCTTCCAGCCGCTGTTTTTCCCACCTGCCTCCCCCTTACCGTAGTTTTACCACCCCCGCGCCCGGCTTGATTGCCGGCAAGCCCGTCCTTGCCGCTCAGGAACCTTATTGCGCCCGGCCCATCCATCGGCATAGGGCCGGCTGCTTCGGCCCTGCCAGCTCGCCCGTTCTTCATGTCATTTTGTCATTCGGGCAAAAGTTATCGCCGATTGCGCCGTAACCATAATCAGGGAGACGCAACACCGACGCCGTTCCGGGCGGTTGCCGCGCCACCCTTGAAATACCCCGAGTTGACGCCACTTCCTTTTCAAAGCTTAAGCATTTGCACAAGGAGCCACTATGAACCTGATCTATAACAGTGAGCAATACAGCGTCGTTGAATTCGGCGCCGACCGCGACCATGAAGCCCTGCGTTTCGGCGGCTATGAAATTATGGACAAATCCGGCCAACGCGAAATCTACATCGACGGCCCCGCCGCCGAGCTGTTCCGCAAGGACGTGCAGGACCTGATCGCGACGGAACCGTCGATGGAAGACATCGATACCTTCCTCAGCAAGTACGATCTGATGATGCGTCACCCGATGACCTTGCACTGACCCGGCCCTGCGGCCTGCCGGCGACGGCGGCGCCGCATGTCTTCAGGCCCCGCGCCCGTCGTGCGACGCGACCTTGCTTCTTCGTCTCGCTCTCTGCTTCGTTCCGCTTCTTCTTCGCTCTGCCGCTTTATAATTTCAGGCTTGCGGCGCGTGCCGCCGTCTCCGTATTCTTCCCGCCTGAGCGCCTCAATGAATTCCTTGCCCATCACCAGCAGCCAGACCGGCGTCCACGAGCACTTGTCGGCGCTGCTTGCCAGGCACGCCAATGCTGCTACGCCATTCCGCAAGCCGGTGACCGACTACAACCGGCGCGCCTTTGAGGAGAGCATCGCCGCCTGGCGCGCCGCCGGCGCTGCACCGCTACCGCTGATCCTCGACACCGGCTGCGGCGTCGGCCTGTCGACGCTGAACCTGGCGACGCAATTTCCGGATCACTTCGTCATCGGCATCGACCAGTCGGAAGATCGCCTCGGGCGCAACACGCAATGGGAGGGACCGCAACCGGATAACCTGTGCTTCATCCGCGCCGACCTGGTCGACTACTGGCGGCTGCTGCTGGACGCGAAAATCTTCCCCGCGCGCCAGTACCTGCTGTATCCCAATCCCTGGCCCAAGATCGGTCACCTGGCGCGGCGCTGGCATGGACATGCCGTATTCCCGAGCATCGTCGCGCTGGGCGGCGTCATCGAATGCCGCAGCAACTGGCTGATTTACGTGGAAGAATTCGCCGCCGCGCTGACGCAGCTGAGCGGACAAGCGACGGCTTGCGAAGCCTATGTTACCGACGCACCCATTACGCCGTTCGAGCGCAAATACCTCGCCTCGGGACATGCATTGTGGCGCTGCCGCACCGAGCTATCGCCGCAGCAAAGCCACATCGGCTGAAGGCGGGTTTACGCCGGGCGCAGTATCATAGGGCCTTTTTGCCGCCGTGATTTTCACTTTCTTCATGCCGGCATTCTTCGTCTGCGCTTCTCCATGACCCACCACTCCACCGGATTGCTTGCATGAGCCTCGCCGTCGTCGCGCTGGTGCTCTGCGCCGCCTTGTTGCACGCCTCCTGGAATGCCTTGCTGAAAAGCAGCGGCGACCGCCTCGCCTCGCTGACCGTCATGACCATCGGCGCCGGCATCGGCGCGATTCCGTTGGTGCTGCTCACGCCGCTGCCGCATGCCGCCGCGTGGCCCTACATCATCCTGTCGGCGATCCTGCACACCGGCTACAACCTGTTCCTGATCCGCGCTTACCGCATCGGCGATTTCAGCCAGTCCTATCCGATCGCGCGCGGCTCGTCGCCGATGCTGGTGTCGATTGGCGCAGCCATCTTCGTCGGCGAACAGATGAGCGTCTACACCTGGCTGGGTGTGGTGCTGGTCTCGATCGGCATCATCAGTCTGGCTAACGTCAAAGACCGCCATAATCTGTCCGGCCCGATCGCAGCCTTCACCACCGGCGCCTTCATCGCCGCCTACACCGTCACCGACGGCATCGGTGCACGCGCGGCCGGCAACGCACTGGCGTATTCCGGCTGGCTGTTCGTGCTCGACAGCTTCCCGCTGGCGCTGATCTTCATGTGGATGCACCGGCGCCTGCCGATGGCGGCCGAGCGCAAACAGAACTGGCTCAGCCTGGCGGGCGGCGTGATGTCTTTGGTGGCTTACGGGATTGTGATCTGGGCCGTGACGCTGGCGCCCATGGGAACGGTATCCGCCTTGCGCGAAACCTCGGTGCTGTTTGCGGCCTTGATCGGCACGCTGTTCCTGGGGGAGAAACTGACGATGCGGCGCATCTTCGCCTGCACCGTCATCACGCTCGGCGCCATCGTGCTGGGTTGGCACCGATAGCCCGAACGCTTTTTAACATTTGTTAAATTTCCACCTTGGTCCCCAGCTCCACCACGCGGTTGGCCGGGATGTGGAAGAAGTCCGACGGCTTGGCGCCGTTCTGGTACATCCACGCAAACAGCTGTTCGCGCCACAGCGACATGCCCAGCAACTTGCTCGGCACCACCGTATCGCGCGCCAGGAAGAAGGACGTGTCCATCAGTTCGAACTCGATGCCGAACTGCGATGACGTCAGGTCCAGCACCTTGTTCACTTCCGGCGCTTCCTTGAAGCCGAAGGCCGCACGCAGCAGGTAGATATTGCCGCCCAGGTCCTTGAGCGTGAGGCGCTCTTCATCGGCGACAAACGGCACGTCCCAGATGCTGATCTTGAGGAAGAACACCCGTTCGTGCAGGATGCGGTTGTGCTTGAGGTTGTGCAGCAGCGCCACCGGCACCGTGTTGATATTGCCGGTCATGAAGACCGCCGTGCCGCCGACGCGATGCGGCGGATGGGCCAGCAGACCTTCGACGAAAGGCTCCAGCGGAATGCCGTCATCCTTGATGCGCATGCGCAGCAACATCCGTCCCGAATACCAGGTCATCAACAGGAAGAACGCGGCGCCGCCGAGCAGCAGCGGGAACCAGCCGCCGTCGGCAATCTTCAGCAGGTTGGCGGTGAAGAACGCCAGGTCGACCGTGATGAACGCGCCGATCACCAGCGTTACCAGCACCGGATGCCATTTCCACTCGGCGCGCATGACCACCCCCGCCAACATGGTGGTGATCACCATCGTAGTCGTGACAGCCACCCCGTAAGCCGCCGCCAGGTTGTCCGATTTCTTGAACGCCAGCACCACCGCCACCACCAGCACCAGCAGCATCCAGTTGATCAGCGGGATATAGATCTGGCCGCGCTCGTCTTCCGACGTGTGCAGGATGCGCATGCGCGGCACGAAGCCCAGCAGGATGGCCTGGCTGGTCAGCGAGAACGCACCCGAGATCACTGCCTGCGACGCGATCACGGTGGCGAACGTCGCCAGCACCACCATCGGCACCAGCAGCATGTCCGGCACCATCAGATAGAACGGATTCTTGATCGCCTCCGGATGGGCCAGCAAATTGGCGCCCTGGCCGAAGTAATTGATCACCAGGCACGGCATCACCGTATACAGCCACGCGAAGCGGATCGGCCGGATGCCGAAGTGGCCCATGTCGGCGTACAGCGCTTCGGCGCCGGTCAGCACCAGCACCACCGAGCCGAGTACGATGAAGGCCTGCAGCGAATGCTCGATCATGAAATGCACGGCGTAATACGGATTGATCGCCACCAGGATGTCAGGCGCTTTCAGTATGTGATACAGGCCCAGCGCGCCCAGCGAGATGAACCACAGGAACATGATCGGCCCGAACAGCTTGCCCACCAGGTTGGTGCCGTGACGCTGGATCAGGAACAGGCCGATCAGGATCACCAGCGTCAGCGGGATCACGTAGTGCGAGGTGCCTGGCGCCGCGATGTCCATGCCCTCCACTGCCGACAGCACCGAAATGGCCGGCGTAATCACCACGTCGCCGTAGAACATGCAGGCGCCGAACACGCCCAGCATCATCAGCAGCTTGGCGCGCGGCGAGCCGCTCACGGCCGTGCGCAGCGACAGCGCCATCAGCGCCAGCACGCCGCCTTCGCCGTTATTGTCGGCGCGCATGACGAACAGCACGTACTTGAGCGAGACCACGATCGTGATCGACCAGAACAACATCGAAATGATGCCGAGCACCGCGTCAGGAGAAAACGCGATGCCGTGCTCCGGGCTGAAGCATTCTTTCAGCGCGTACAGCGGACTGGTGCCGATGTCGCCGAAGACCACGCCGAGGGCGGCCAGGGTAATGATGTGAAGTTTTTGCGACCGGAAGGAATAATTTGGTCTGACCTGAGTTGAACTCATTGTTTTCCCGTATTTGATTTGATGCTCATGTCTGCAGCGAGCGTGTCGTCGTAGTCGTCGTGTTGACTTGCAGCTTGAATGCGCGTTGCGCCGGTGGAACCGGATAGCGCGTACTTTATCGCACTATCCCGCTGCCGGGATGCTGCGTTGCGCAAAGGCATCTACGCGGCGGCGCGGCTTGACATCGGCGTCCCGGCGAGCATTGCGTGCCGACAGCGCGCGGCAGGATCCCGGCGCAAAACACAAGTCGCGGCTATGGCTTCCAAAATGCAGCGAAAACCGCATAAAGATATGCGATAAACGCGTTTTTCATTCCGCGAGCGTCTTTATATACTCCTCGCTCATAAAGAACAGCCACCTCCACCCAAGTTTGTTCTTAAGCCCTCTTCCATCAGAACGAGGTCCCCGCCTTCACCGGAGCATCCATGTTTGCCAAACGACTTCTCTCCGCCGCGCTGAGCCTCGGCCTGCTGACCGCCGGCCTCGCCGCCACCGCGCCCGCACGCGCCGAAGGCCAGCTACGTATTGCCGAACAATTCGGCGTCGTCTATTTATTGCTGAACGTCGCCCAGGACCAGAAACTGATCGAAAAGCACGGCAAGGCCCAAGGCGTCGACATCAAGGTCGACTGGGTCAAGCTGTCGGGCGGCTCGGCCGTGAACGACGCGCTGCTGTCGGGCGCGATCGACATCGCAGGCGCCGGCGTCGGCCCGCTGCTGACCATCTGGGATCGCACCCACGGTCGCCAGAACGTGCGCGGCGTGGCCTCGCTGGGCAACCTGCCCTACTACCTCGTGAGCAACAACCCCAACGTCAAGACCATCGCCGACTTCACCGACAAGGACCGTATTGCGCTGCCTGCCGTCGGCGTGTCGGTGCAATCGCGCGTGCTGCAGCTGGCCTCGGCCAAGCAATGGGGCGACGCCCAATACAACAAGCTCGACAAAATCAGCGTGGCGGTGCCGCATCCCGACGCTGCCGCCGCGATCATCAATGGCGGCACCGAGATCAGCGCCCACTTCGGCAATCCGCCGTTTCAGGACCAGGAACTGGCCGGCAATCCCAAGGCGCACATCGTGCTGAACTCGTACCAGGTGCTGGGCGGGCCGTCGTCGGCCACGGTGCTGTACGCCACCGAAAAATTCCGCAAGGACAATCCCAAGACCTACAAGGCCTTCCTCGATGCGCTCGATGAGGCCGCCAAGTTCATCGCCGCCAATCCCGACAAGGCCGCCGACACCTACATCCGCGTCAGCAATGCCAGGATCGACCGCAACTTGCTGCTGAAGATCATCAAGAACCCCGAAGTGCAGTTCAAGATCGCGCCGCAGAACACCTATCCGCTGGCCGAATTCATGCACCGCGTCGGCGCCATCAAGAACAAGCCGGCCTCGGTGAAGGATTATTTCTTCGACGACGCCCACATCAACGGAGGCAGCTGAAATGCGCCTGACCACGCTCATCACTGCTACCGCCATCGCTGCCGCGTTGGGTTTTAGCGCCGCCGCTCATGCCGAAGGCCAGATCCGCATCGCCCAGCAATTCGGCATCGGCTACCTGATCCTCGACGTCGTGCAAGACCAGAAACTCATCGAGAAATACGGCAAGCAGCAAGGCCTCGACATCAAGGTCGAATGGAACAGCATCTCCGGCGCCACCGCCATGAACGAAGCGCTGCTGGCCGGCGCGCTGGATGTGGTCTCCGCCGGCGTGCCGCCGATGCTGACGCTGTGGGACCGCACGCGCGGCCGCCAGAACGTCAAGGCGATCGCCTCGCTGGGCTCCATGCCCAACTACCTGCTGAGCAATAATCCCAAGGTGAAAACGCTGCAGGACCTCAGCGACAAGGACCGCATCGCGGTGCCGGCTGCCGGCGTCGGCTACCAGTCGCGCACCCTGCAGATCGAAACCGCACGTGTGTTCGGCAAGGCCGACTACAAGCGCTTCGACAACATCTCGGTGAGCCTGTCGCATCCCGACGCCACGGTGGCGCTGATCTCCGGCGGCTCGGAGATCAACACGCATTTCTCCAGCCCGCCGTTCCAGTACCAGGCATTGGAAAACAAGAACGTCCACAAGATCATCAGCTCCTACGACATCCTCGGTGGACCGGCGACCTTCAACGTGCTCTACACCACGCAGAAATTCCACGACGACAATCCCAAGACCTACAAGGCCTTCTACAACGCCCTGGTCGAAGCGGCGCAATTCATCCGCGCCAACAAGGCCAAGGCGGCCGACACCTTCATCCGGGTGCAGAGATCCAAGCTGGCGCCCGAGTTCGTGCGCAAGATCGTCGAAGATCCGGAAATCGACTTCACCGTCTCGCCGCAACGCAGCTACGTCTATGCCGACAAGCTGCACGACATCGGCGTGCTGAAGAACCGCGCGGCGTCGTGGAAAGATTACTTTTTTGAAGAAGCCTATGCCCAGCCCGGCAGTTGACCTGCATCGTCCGGGCGCGCCGTTGCTGCAGGTCGACCGCGTCGGCCTGCAGTACCGTAGCACCACCGCCGTGGTGCAGGCTACGCATGATGTCAGTTTCGACGTCTACCCGGCCGACCGTTTCGTCCTGCTGGGGCCGTCCGGCTGCGGCAAGTCGAGCCTGCTGAAAGCCGTCGCCGGCTTCCTCAAACCGGCCGCCGGCGAAATCCGCCTGGACGGCGCCGCAATCCATCAGCCGGGTCCGGACCGCATCGTAGTGTTCCAGGAATTCGACCAGTTGCCACCGTGGAAAACCGTCAAGCAGAACGTCATGTTCCCGCTGCTGGCCTCACGCACGCTGGGCAAGCGCGAAGCCGCCGAACGCGCGCTGCACTACCTCGACAAGGTCGGCCTCGGCAAATTCGCCGACGCCTATCCACACACGCTGTCGGGCGGCATGAAAGCGCGCGTCGCGATTGCCCGCGCGCTCGCGATGCAGCCCAAGATCCTGTTGATGGACGAGCCCTTCGCCGCGCTCGACGCATTGACCCGCCGCAAGATGCAGGAAGAACTGCTGATCCTGTGGGAAGAAGTGCGCTTCACGCTGCTGTTCGTCACCCACTCGATCGAAGAAGCGCTGGTAGTCGGCAACCGCATCCTGCTGCTGTCGCCGCACCCGGGCCGCGTGCGCGCCGAGATCAACAGCCATCAATACGACCTGCAAAGCCTGGGCGGCGTCGGCTTCCAGGAAACCGCGCGGCGCATCCATCGCCTGCTGTTCGATGAGGGCTCTGGGCGCCCGGAACCGGCGCATGTCAATTTCAAGGATGTGCGCTTCTCATATTGAGCGGTGCGATCCCGTCCACCTCATTACCCAATCCGCCATGAGCATTTCTCCCCCCATCCGCGACGAATACGAAATCGCCCTCACCCCGCTCGACGACGTCCCGCTGGAACGCACGCTGTCATTGCCGCAGCGCATCTGGCAGCAAAGCTGGGTACGCAAGGCGGTAATCCTGCTGGTGCTGGCGCTGATCTGGGAAATCGTCGCGCGCATCCAGAACAATGACTTGCTGCTGCCGGGATTCGTGCAGACCGCACAGGCTTTCGTCGACGGCGTCGTCACCGGCGAACTGATCGGCAAGGTGTGGATTTCGCTCAAGGTGCTGGTCAAGGGTTACCTGATCGGCATCGCGCTGGCGTTTGGGTTGACCACGCTGGCGGTGTCGACGCAACTTGGCCGCGATCTGCTGAGCACGCTGACGTCGATGTTCAATCCGCTACCGGCGATTGCCATGTTGCCGCTGGCCTTGCTGTGGTTCGGACTCGGCGAGAACAGCCTGATTTTCGTGCTGGTGCATTCAGTGCTGTGGGCGTTGGCCTTGAACACCTATGCGGGTTTTTTAGGCGTGTCGGATACTTTGCGGATGGCCGGGCGCAATTATGGTTTGCGCGGTTTGCGGTTCGTGCTGTTCGTGCTGGTGCCGGCGGCCTTGCCTTCGATCCTTGCCGGATTGCGCATCGGCTGGGCGTTTGCCTGGCGCACGCTGATTGCTGCGGAGTTGGTGTTCGGCGCTTCCAGCGGCAAGGGTGGATTGGGTTGGTACATCTTTCAGAATCGCAATGAGCTGTATACCGATAAGGTGTTTGCGGGGTTGGCGATGGTGATTTTGATTGGGTTGGTGGTGGAGAATTTTGGGTTTAATACTATTGAAAAGCTGACTGTTAAGCGGTGGGGGATGCAGCGATGAGTCTTGTGTTGTTCCGACTACCGTATTAGCTCATCTCATCTTTTCTTTCTTCGATCAACCCTTCGCCGGGGGTAACCCGGCAGCTACTCACTTTCTTTGGCGAAGCAAAGAAAGTGAGCGGCTGCCGGGCCGCACCCGGCAACCACGGTCGTCCGAAGAAAGAAAAACATTAACTACCGACCAAGCCTGTATCACCAAGCCGCCAAAATCCCACCTTTAAATTCCGCATCAATAAACCTCTTCACCTCATCCGACTGATAAGCCTTCACCAGCTTGGGTAACCAAACCTGATCCTTATCCTTCTCCCGCACCGCAATCAGGCAAGCATAAGGACTCTCCCCATTCTCCACGACCAGACTGTCGCGCACCGGATGCAGTCCGGCCTTGGCCGCATAATCTGCATTCACCGCCGACGCATCCAGGTCATCCAAAGTCCGCGGCAACTGCGCCGCATCAATTTCAATAAATTTCCACTTCTTGGGATTCTCGACAATATCGATCGGCGTCGCATTCACCCCGGTCAGAGGATCAATACCGGTACGCAACTTGATCACCCCATGCTTCTGCAACAGCAGCAAGACCCGGCTCTCGTTGGCCGGATCATTCGGAATCCCGATCTTGGCCCCGGTCGGAATGTCATTCAGACTGCGATATTTCCTGGAATAAATCGCCATCGGTCCGATGAACGTGCGCCCGGTGCCGAACAGCTTGTAGCCGCGTGTCTTGACCTGCGCATTGAGGAAAGGACGATGCTGAAAACTGTTGGCGTCAAGTTCGCCCGCATCGAGCGCGGCGTCCGGCTGGATGTAGTCGTTGAATTCGACGATCTGGATCTTGTAGCCGGGATTGCTGCGCTCGAAGACGCGCTTGGCCACTTCGAAAATCTGCGCGTGCGGACCGCTGGTGACGCCGACCTTCAGGGTCTTGTCCTGCGCCGCGGCACTTATGGAAAAAGTTGTTGCAATGCTCGCCAACAATAGACCGGCAAAGCCGGCTGTCAGCAGACGGGGTAAAAATCGCGCCATGAATCTTCCTCAAATAGCGCTAATTTATCTGCCGCCCGCCACGAACAAAACGAATCTTTTGGCGCTTGAATATGCGCTTTCCAGTCGCGCAAAAATACAGGCGCTCAATCAGGCGATCACTCAGGCGATCAACAACTCGCGCGGCTCTTCCTGCACCTGCCTGCGCGCGGCGGCAGTAGGTACGGCGGCAATCAGTGAACGCGTGTAGTCATGCTGCGGCGACAGCCAGAGGCTGTTGTGGTCGCCCGACTCGACGATGCGTCCGCCGTTCATCACCAGCACCTTGTCGGCGATGTAGCGCACCACCGACAGGTCATGCGAGATGAACAGATACGACAGGCCGAATTCGCGCTTGAGATCGACCAACAGATTCAGGATCTGCGCCTGCACCGAGACGTCGAGCGCCGACACCGGCTCGTCGCAGATCACCAGCGCCGGCTTCAGCACCAGCGCGCGGGCGATGCCGATGCGTTGGCGCTGGCCGCCGGAGAACTGGTGCGGATAACTGCGCAAGGCGCGCTGCGGCAGGCCGACGAGATCAACGATCTGTTCGATGCGGCGGCGACGTTCAGCCTTGTCCTTGACATCGTGGATCACCAGCGCGGCGTCGAGGATCCCGGCCACCGTATGGCGCGGATTGAGCGACGCATACGGGTCCTGGAAAATCATCTGCACGCGGCGGCGATATGGACGCAGGCGTGCACCGTCGAGCTGTGCAATGTCCTCACCGTCGAGCAGGATCTTGCCCGCGCTGGCATCGACCAGCCGCACGATGGTCTTCGACAGCGTGGATTTTCCGCAGCCGGATTCGCCGACCAGGCCGACCGATTCACCGGCTGCGATATCGAACGACACGCCCTTGACCGCATGCACCACGCCGTTGCGCGAACGGTAATGGGTATGGACATCCTGCAAGGACAGCAAAGCTTTCGCATCCGGATCCAGCGGTTGCAGCGGTTGCGCATGCGCGCGCTCGGTCAATGTGAAGATGCGTTCGCCGTCTTCGATCCCGGTGCGGATTTCGGGCAGGCGGCCGTCGCGGTAGTGATAATCCTGCTCCATCTGCAAGGACGCGCCGAGCAGGCCGCGCGTGTACGGATGTTGCGGCCGGTCGAACAGGATGGCGCTGCTCGCCTCCTCCACTTTGCGGCCGTCGTACATGACCGCGACGCGATCGGCCCACTGCTCGACCACGGCCAGATCGTGCGTGATCAGCAGCACCGCCATCGACAGGTCGCGGCGCAGCTGGCCCAGCAACTCAAGGATCTGCGCCTGGATGGTGACGTCCAGCGCGGTGGTCGGCTCATCCGCCACCAGCAATCGCGGATGGCAAGATACTGCCATGGCGATCATCACCCGCTGGCGTTGACCGCCGGACAGGTTGTGCGGATAGTCGTTGAAACGCCGCTGCGGCTCGGGAATGCGCACCAGTTCCAGCAGCTCGATCGCGCGCGCCTTGGCGGCCTGCGGCGATAGCGGCTGATGCAGGCGAATCGCCTCGACCACTTGCTGGCCGATGGTCAGCACCGGGTTTAGTGAGGTCATCGGCTCCTGGAAGATCATAGAAATCGCATTGCCGCGCAGCGCGCAGATCTCCTCCTCCGGCAGCGCCTGCAGGTCGCGTCCTTCGAACACGATATTGCCCGACACCTGCGCACTCGTCGGCAGCAGGCGCAGCAGCGACAGCGCGGTGGTCGACTTGCCACAACCGGATTCGCCCACGAGCGCCAGCGTCTCGCCGGCGGCGATGCTGAAGCTGAGATCCTTCACAGCGTCGTGGCCCGGGAAGGACACGTTGAGGTTGCGGATGTCGAGGAGCTGGCTCATGGAATTCTTTCTGTGGTGATGCTGATGCTTGTTCTTATGCCGGCACGTCGGTGCGTTTATTCGTACGATAGCCGGCGCCGGTATGCTGCTGCGGCAAGCGTGCGCCGCTGCCGGCAAACAACTTTTCGCGCAAGGTGCCAGGCGCATAGTCGTGCTTGTAGGAACCGCGCGTCTGCAGTTCCGGAATCACCAGGTCGACGAAGGCTTCAAAGCTCTCCGGCGTGACCGTGCGCGTGAGATTGAAACCATCGATGTCGGTCTCGCGTATCCACGCTTCCAGTTCGTCCGCCACCTGCTGCGGCGAGCCGACAATAGTGGCGTAGCGGCCGCCCAGTTCCAGTTGCTCCAGCAGCTTGCGCTTGGTCCAGTTGAGCTCGGGATTGGTCACGGTCTTGACCAGCGATTCGATGGAGTTGGTCTTGACCTGGCGGATCGGCTCGTCCAGTTCATACTGCGAAAAATCAATCCCGGTGCCGCTGGAGAAATGCGCGAGGCCGGCTTCGGGGCTGGCGTAGCGCGCGTACTCGGCGTACTTTTCGCGTGCCTCCTTTTCCGTCGGCGCGACCACCACGGTCAGGCCCATGAAGACCTTGACGTCATCCGCCCGGCGCCCTTCACGCACCGCGCCTTCGCGGATGCCGGCGACCAGCTTGCGCACCGCCTCCTTGCTCTGGCCGGAGACGAACACGCACTCCGCATGGCGCGCCCCGAAGGCCTGACCGCGACCGGACGAGCCGGCCTGGTACAGCACCGGCGTGCGCTGGCGCGACGGTTCGCTGAGGTGGTAGCCCTCGACCTTGTAGTAGTCGCCGCTGTGGCGGATCTTGTGCACCTTGTCCGGCTGGGCGTAGATGCGGTTCTGGCGGTCGCGGATGACGGCGTCGTCTTCCCAGCTGCCTTCCCATAACTTGTAGACCACTTCCATGAACTCGTCGGCGCGGTCGTAGCGCTGGTCGTGTTCCAGCTGTTCCGACAGGCCCATCGCGCGCGCGGCGCTGTCGAGATAGCCGGTGACGATGTTCCAGCCGACCCTGCCCTTGGTCAGGTGGTCGAGCGTTGACATGCGTCGGGCGAACAGGAACGGCGCCTCGTAAGTCAGGTTGGCGGTGATGCCGAAGCCGAGATGTTCGGTGACGAAACCCATCGCCGAGATCAGCAGCAGCGGATCGTTGACCGGCAACTGGATCGACTCCCGCAGCGTAATGTCGACCGAGTTCTGGTAGACGTCGTAGACGCCGACGATGTCGGCCAGGAACAGGCCGTCGAACTTGCCGCGTTCCAGCAGCTTGGCCAGGTCGGTCCAGTATTCTATGTCGGTATAGTCCTGTGAGCGGTCGCGCGGGTGCCTCCACAAACCGTGGTTGATGTGGTTCACGCAATTCATGTTGAACGCGTTGAGGCGGATTTCTTTTTTGTCGCTATTGCTCATGCTGCGTCCGCCGCCACGTATTCGGGTTCGAGCTGGACGTCGAGCGCTTCGTTGAAACGCGCAAAGAAGGCGCATAGCGCGGCGCGCAAGGTCAGTTCGACGATCTGCGATTCCGAGAAATGCTCGCGCAGGCGCGTCACCAGGCTGTCGCCGACGCGTTGCCGCGTCACGGCCAGCGCATAGTCACGCACCAGCAATTCGACCGGACCGAGGCCGGGCACGTCGGCATCGAGGATGCGCTCGACGGTTTCCGCCGACACATGTTGCGCGACCAGCTTGGGCGCGTGGTGCGAGACGCAATAGCTGCACTCGTTGGCCTTGGAGGCGGTGACCAGCACGATTTCCAGGTGCAGCTTGGAGATGTTTCCTTCGGCGGCGAACTGCAACAGCAGGCCGTAGATGTGCTCGATCGACGCCGGGCGATGCGCCAGCACGCCGAGCATGTTGCCGAAGGCGCCGTATTCGTTTTCGACCTTCTCGAAGATCGTACGGGCCGGACCGTCCGGAAGCTGGCTGGAAAGCAGAGTGGATACGCGTGCCATGGTGTTTCTCCTATTTTCTGTCGCGCGGATCGAGCACGTCGGCCAGTCCGTCGCCTAATAAATTCAAAGCCAGCACCGTGATCACAATCGCGATGCCGGGAATCGTCGTGATGTACCAGTCGGTGCGGATCACTTCGCGACCCGAGCCGACCATGTTGCCCCAGCTCACCGCATTGGGGTCGCCCAGACCGAGGAAGGCCAGGCTGGATTCGGTGAGGATGGCGGTGGCCACCATCAGCGACGTCGACACCAGGATCGGCGTCAAGGTGTTGGGCAAGATATCCCGCAGCATGATGCGCAGATCGGTGGCGCCGAGGGCCGCGCTGGCCTGCACCATTTCACTATGGCGCAGCTTGAGCACCTCGGCGCGTACCAGCCGCGCCAGGCTCGGCCAGGCGGTCACACCGATGGCCAGCGCAATCGTCAGCAGGGTCGGCTGCACCACCGCCACGATCGCCAGTGCGAACAGGAAGGACGGAATGGTCTGGAAGAATTCCGTCACGCGCATCAGCACCGCATCGGCCAGGCCGCCGTAGTAACCGGCCAGCAAGCCGCCGCTGACGCCCAGCACCAGCGCAAGCAGGGTCGACACCACCGCGATCAGCAATGACACGCGCGCGCCGTGGAAGATGCCGCTCAGCAGATCGCGCCCGAGCATGTCGCTGCCGAGCAAATGCGCAGCGTCGACGCCGGGATGCAGGAAAGGCTCGGCCACCATGTCCAGCGGATCGCCCGGGAACAGCAAGGGCGACGACAGCGCCATCAGCACCACCAGCAACAGCAGCGCGCCGCCGATCAGCGCCGACGGCGAACGCAGCAGGCGCGCGAACCAGCCGCGCGCGGTCGGCGCGGCGATCAGGCTGGCCGGCGCATCGACAGATATCTCGGCAGTACTCAATGCCGGCGTGGCAACAAGTTCGCTCATGGCAAATTCACTCTCAGGCAAAACGAATGCGCGGATCGAGACGGGTATAGACGAAGTCGACTACCCAGTTCACCACGATCACGACGATGGAGCTGCACAGCAGGATGCCGAGCAGCAGATTGAAGTCGCGCTGGAACAAGGCCTCGAACGCCAGCCGTCCCAGACCGGGCCAGGAAAACACGGTTTCCACCAGCACCGCGCCGCCGATAATGGAGCTGACCTGCACGCCCAGCATCGTGACCAGCGGCAGCAAGGCATTCCTCAGCACGTGTGCGAACAGCACGCGCGGCGGCCGCGCGCCCTTGGCGACGGCGGTACGCACGAAATCCTGGCGCCGCACTTCGACCATGGTGGCGCGCATCAGGCGCGTGTAGACCGCCATGTAGAACAGGCCCAGCGTCACCGCCGGCAACACCAGATGACGGGCGACGTCGAGGATGTATTTCCAGCCGGTGTAGCCGGCCTCGATGGTGAACATGCCGCCGACCGGCAGCCAGTCGAGCCAGACCGAGAACACCACCACCAGCATCAGGCCGATCCAGAACAGCGGCGTGGCGAAGAACACCAGCGCCAGCGTCGAGATCACGACGTCGGCAATGCGTCCCGCACGGTAGGCGGCGATTGCGCCCAGCGTGGCGCCGGCCATGACCGCGAACAGAATGCTCGCGCCCATCAGCAGCAAGGTCGCCGGCACGCGCTCGCCGATCAGTTGCGCCACCGGCATGCCGTGACGGAACGAATAGCCGAGATTGAAGTGCGCGAGGTTGAGTATGTATTTCCAGAACTGCACCAGCAGCGGCTGGTCGAGACCGAACTGCGCACGCAGCGCCGCCATGTATTCCGGCGTCGCCGCGCCGGCCTCCCCTGCCAGCACCTGGGCGGCGTCGCCCGGCGCCAGTTGCAGCAGGAAGAAGTTGATGATGGTGACGCCGAGCGCCACGCTGACCAGTTGCAGCAGGCGGCGCACGACGATATTCCTGAGTTTCATTTGGCGGCCTGCGGTGTGACCGATGCAGTAGCTTGCGTCGCGTTGGCGACCTTCGGCGCACTGTCGAACCAGGCGTTCTTGAGCGAGCTGTAGATCTGGTCGACGCCGGCGACGGTGTCCTTCAGGTTGGCAGCCTGCACGGTGAAGAAATGCAGCTCCAGCAGCGGGATCGATGGCAGGTCGGCCTGCACGCGTTGCTGCAGTTTCTTGAACAGCGCGACGCGTTCGGCCTGGCTGGCCGAGGACTGGGCCTGTTCGATCAGCTTGTCGGCTTCGGCGTTGCGGTAGCCCGAGCCATTGCTCCACGGGATATTCTTGCCGACCGAATCGCTCCAGTACGCGCGCGTCACGCCCACCAGCGGATCGGCAAAGCCGGCGAACCACACCACCGACAAGTCGTAGTCGCGATCGCCGTAGACGCGCTTGGTGTAGGTCGGCGTGTCTTGCGCACGCACGTTGACGTCGATGCCGACGCGTTTGAGCGCCTGCTTGATGTATTCGCCGCTGCGCTTGTAGTCGTCGCCGTAAGGCAGGTAGTCGAGGTTGATGCGCAAGCGGACGCCGTCGGCGCCGCGCTTCAAGCCGGCTTCGTCGAGCAGGGCTTCGGCCTTCTTCGGATCATAGCCGTACTTCGGCACGTCGTCGGTGTGGAACTGCTTGAGCGTCGACACCACCGGACTGATGGCAGGCTTGCCGAAACCGTACCAGACCACCTTGTTGAAGGCGTTCAGGTCGATCGCGTAGGCCAGCGCCTGGCGCACGCGGGCATCCTTGAAGTAAGGACGATCGACGTTGACGTCGAGGAACAGCCACGGCGAGATCCAGTCGTAGCCGCGGGTTTCCAGCTTGAGACCGGGCAGCTTGGCGAGACGTTCGGCGTCCTTCAGCGGCACCGGCGAGAACGGCGCATATTGCGCTTCGCCCTTTTCCAGCGCAGCGGCGCGGGCGCCGGCGTCGGGCACGACCTTGAAGATGATCTTGTCGAGGTAGGGCTTGCTCACGCCCTTGCTCCCGACCTTACTTTTGTCCCAGTAGTCGGGATTGCGCTCCAGCGTGATGTAGTTGCCACGGCTCCATTCCTTGAACACGAACGGGCCGGTGCCGACCGGCTTGTTGTTGTAAGGATTGTTGAGAATGTCGGTGCCTTCGTACAGATGCTTGGGCAGCACCTGCGCGCCGTTGCTGTTGAGCGAGCTCAGAACAGCCAGCGACGGTTCGCTGAAGCGGATGATGACGGTGTAGTCATCCGGCGTGTCGACGCCGGTGACGGTGCCGTAGATGATCTGGTTGCGCGGGTGGATCTTCTTCCAGACGTTCTCCAGGGTCCACTTGACGTCGGCCGAGGTGAACGGCTTGCCGTCATGCCACTTGACGCCGCGGCGCAGATGGAAGGTCAGCGTCTTGCTGTCCTTGGAGACGTCCCAGCTCTCCGCCAGCGCCGGGCGCAGCTTGAAATCGTTATCGTATTCCACCAGGCCGTCGAACACGTTGGCGCTGAAGAAGCCGGTCGGCGCCGCGGTGTTCAATGCCGAGGTCAGGATCACCGGCTCGGGCTGGATGATCGCGGTCAGGGTGCCGCCGCGCGTCTGGGCCATTGCGTTTGCAGCAAACGCCAGCGTCAGCGCCGTGGCGCCAAGCAGTTTGAAGACCTTCTTGTTCATGGTGTGTATTCCCTCGGTATTGTTATTGCCCGGCTTTCACCAGGTTGACGTTGGCCGGTTCCAGCCAGGCGTTTTTCAGCGAACCCTGCGACTGGTCGCCGTCCTGCGTGATGCCCTTGAGACGCGGCGAATGCACAGTGAAGAAGTGCAGTTCGATGAGCGGCAGGGTCGGCAATTCGGTCTGCGTGATCTGCTGGAATTTCTTGAACAGCGCAATGCGTTCGGCTTGCGTGGCGGCGCCTTGCGCCTGTTCGATCACGCGATCAACTTCCGGATTGTTGTAGCCCGAGCTGTTGGTCCACGGGATGTTCTTGCCGACCCAGCCGGACCAGTACATGCGCGTCAAGCCGATCTGCGGATCGGGGAAGGAAGCGTTCCAGGTGATCGCGGTGTCGAAGTCGCGATCGCCATAGACGCGCTTGGTGAAGGCGGCGGTGTCCTGGCTGCGGATGTTGACGTCAATGCCGACGCGCTTGAGGGATTGTTTGAGATATTCGGCGGTGCGGCGATAGTCGTCGCCGTACGGCAGGTAGTCGTTGCTGATCGTGAAGCGCACGCCGTCGGCGCCGCGCGGGAAGCCGGCTTCATCGAGCAGCGCTTCGGCCTTCCTGGTGTCGTAGGGATAGCGCGGCACGGTGTTGTCGAAGAACTGCGACAGCGTGGTCGGCACGATGCTCACCGCCGGTTTTCCGTAGCCGTACCAGACCACTTTATTCAGGCCTTCCAGGTTGGCCGCGTGGGCGATGGCGCGACGTACGCGCACGTCCTTGAGATATTTGTTGCCGAGGTTGTAGTCGAGGTAGAGCACCGGCGACGACCATTGATAGCCGTTGGTTTCTACCTTGACCTTGCCGGAGTCGGCCAGGCGCTGCGCCTCCTTCGGCGGCACCGGGCTGAAGACGGCGTATTGCGCATCGCCGTTTTCCAGCGTGGCGGCGCGCGCGCCGGCGTCAGGCACGACCTTGAAGATGATCTTGTCGAGGTAGGGCTTACCCTTCTCCCAGTAATTCGGATTGCGCTCGAGCGTGATGTAGTTGCCGCGGCTCCATTCCTTGAACACGAACGGGCCGGTGCCGACCGGCTTGTTGTTGTAAGGATTGTTCAACACGTCGGTGCCTTCATACAGATGCTTCGGCAACACCGGCGCGCCCCAGGAGTTGAGCGTCGACAGCAGCGCCAAGGAAGGCTTGGTAAAGCGGAAGATGGCGGTGTTGGCGTCGGGCGCATCGACCTGGGTCAGGTTGACCAGGATGGCCTTGTTGCGTGGATGGATGGTTTTCCAGACGTTTTCCACCGACCATTTGACGTCGGCCGAGGTGAACGGTTTGCCGTCGTGCCACTTGACGCCACGGCGCAGGTGGAAGGTGATGGCGAGGCCGTCCTTGGAGACGTCCCAGCTTTCGGCCAGCTGGCCGTGCGGCTTGAGGTCGTTGTCGTAGGACAGCAGGCCGTCGTAGACGTTGGTGGCAATCAACGAGGTCGGCTGCGCGGTGTTGACGGCCCCGGTCAGCGTCACCGGTTCGGGCTGGACGATGGCGACCAGGGTGCCGCCGGATTTTGGCGTTTGCGCGGCGGTTTGTGCAGCGGCCAGCAACGGCAAGGCTGCGGCCAGCAAACCCGGGATCAGAACTGAGATGATGCGATTGCGCATGGAGGTCTTTTCTTGTTGTGTGGACGAAGAATTCAAATCGGAATCAAATCAAAATCGAAATCAAAATCAAAACGTTCAGAGCGCGCCGTGACGCGGCGGCTTCTTGTCGTTGAGGTAGTAGTTGCCGATGGCGTGGTACTTCCAGCGCACCGGATCGTGCAGCGTATGGGTGCGCGCGTTGCGCCAGTGGCGGTCGAGGTTGTTCTCGGCCAGCGTCGACTGCGTGCCAGCCAGTTCGAACAGCTTGCTGCCGGCAGCCAGCGAGACGTTGTTGGTGAGCACGCGCGATTCGGCCACGGCGATCGACGCGGCGGCGACGGTGTCCGCATTGGAATCGGCGGCGGCGAGGTCGACCTTGGCGCCGGCGCGATTCACCAGCGCTTCGGCCGCATGCAATTGCACGGTCAGGTCGCCGACTTCACGGATGGTCAGGGGATCGTCACCGGCGCGCTCGACGCCGCTGTCGATCCACGGACGCGAACGGGTCGAGACGAAACTGATCAGGTCGGCGTAGGCGGCGCGCGCGATGCCGAGGTCGATGGCTGCGTGCAGCAATTGGGCCAGCGGGCCGACCGTGGTCGGACGATCGAACGAAGCCTGGAATCCCAACACCGCGCCGCCGTCGACGCGGACGTTGTCGAAGATCGCCGAGCCGCTGCCGGTGGTGCGCTGGCCGAAGCCGGACCAGTCGTCGACGATGCTCAGTCCCTGCGCATTGCGCGGCACCAGCGCCAGTTGTTGCACGCCGTCGTCGTCGATGGCCGAGGTCGGCACCCAGTCGGCGTACAGCGCGCCGGTGGCGTAGAACTTGCGGCCGTTGATGCGGTAGTCGGCGCCGTCCCTGGTCAGGCGCGTCTTGCGCTCGGCGGAATTCCTGGTGCCGATCTCCGCCAGTGCATTGCCGAAACGGTCACCCTGCAGCACGCGCTCGAAGTAGAAGCGCTTCTGTGCATCGCTGCCGTTGACGCGCAGGATCTCAACCGCATAGAAATGGTTTTGCGGAATCTGGCCGAGCGAGCCGTCGGCTTCGGCGATGATGGCCGTGACCTGGGCCAGCGTGACATAGGAGACACCGGCGCCGCCGTATTCCTTCGGCACCGAAATGCCCCACAGGCCGGAGCGCACGTAGCGGTCCAGCTCTGCCCACGGCAGGCGGCGTTCGCGATCGCGCTGCGAAGCTTCGCGCGCCAGCTCGACGGCGAGCTTGCGGGCGACGGCCAATGCTTCGGCGTCATCGCGAATGCGCGCGACGATGCGCGGTTCGGTGGCGTGTTCCGTGGAGATTGTTGCTGCGGCAGCGATAGCGGATTGGCTCATGGGAATGCTTTCGGAGAGATGTTCTGAAAACGGAATCAGGACCAGTTATGGCGCGGCGGCGGCGCGTCGTTGAGGTAGTAGTTGCCGACAGCGTGGTACTTCCAGCGCACCGGATCATGCAATGTGTGCACGCGCGCATTGCGCCAGTGACGATCGAGGTCGTGCGCGGACAGCGTGGATTGGGTACCGGCCAGTTCGAACAATTTTTCGCTGGCGTGCAACGCAATCTCGGTGGTCAGCACCTTGGCTTCCGCCACCGCGACCGAGGCCTGCGCCATCTGTTCGTAGCTGATCGGCAGCGGCGAGTTATCGAGCGTGCGTGCGGCGCGTTCGAGCAAGGCCTCGGCGGCGTGCAGGCGGATCTTCAGGTCGCCGATCTGGTTGATGGTGAGCGGATCATCGCCGGCGCGCTCGACGCCGCTGTCGGCCCACGGGCGCGAACGTTGACGGATGAAGGCGACCGCGTCGTCCACCGCCGCCTGCGCGATGCCGGCATCGATGGCTGCCTGGATCAGTTGCGCCACCGGACCGATGTTGTTGGCTTGTTCGGCCAGTTGGTGCAGCGGCACGATGTGCCCGGCAGACACGCGCACGTTGTCGAAAATCACGGTGCCGCTGGCGGTGGTGCGCTGGCCGAAGCCGGACCAGTCATCGACCACGCTCAGGCCGGGCGCATGGCGTTGGGCGAACACGAACACGCTCTTGCCGTCGTCGTCGAGCGCACGCGTCGGCACCCAGTCGGCGTACAGCGCGCCGGTGGAGTAGAAGCGCGTGCCGTTGAGCAGATAGTCGGCACTGCCGGGATCTTTGGTGACGCGGGTACGAATGTCGAGCACGTTCTTGCTGGTGCGTTCCGGTCCGGCGTTGCCGAAGCGTGCGCCGTTCAGGACTTCACCGTAGAAGTAGTGCTTCTGGCTTTCGGTCGCGGTTTGCGCCAGCACGTTGAGGATGCCGAAATGGTTTTGCGGAATCTGGCCGATGGATGGATCGGCGGCGGAGATGATCCTGACCACTTCGGCCAGCGTCACCCACGATGCGCTGATGCCGCCATACGCCTTGGGCACGGTGATGGCCCACAATCCGCTGGAAGAGAAGCGCTCGATCTCCGCATGCGGCAAGCGCCGTTGCTGGTCGCGTGCAGCCGCCTCGACGGCGAATTCCTGCGCCAGCTTGTGCGCGGTCTCGATGGCTTCTGTTTCACTGAGTATGCGGTGCGCCGGCGCACGGGAAGTAGCGACGGCTGCGCCCGCGATCGACTGTTCGATGACCGCTGACATGATGGAAGGCTCCGCGAGATTGACCGCGCCGCAGGAGTGCATAGAGCGCGGCGAGCGCAGGCAAGATTAATGATGGGCCATTAAATCAAAATCCCTGTTTTTGCAGAACGAAGCATTTCGTATTTCTTAGTTTGGAAATTGCATGAACAGACGCGTCGTCATGCTGAGTTGACCGACCGCGTGGTCAGCTTTCGTGCGTTTACGTCTCTGCCCAGAGCCGCAACAGATTGTGATAATGCCCCGCCAGAACAACCGTCTCGTCGCTGTCGCCATGCCGCTGGCGCAGTGCATGAACCGCTTGGTCGAGTTCGAACAGCATGCCGCGACGCTGGTCATCTCGAATCATGCTCTGGGTCCAGAAAAAAGCGCTCACCCGGCAACCGCGCGTGACGGCGGTGACTTCGTGGCGACTGCTTGATGGATACAGGATCAGGTCGCCGGCCGGCAGTTTTACTTCGTGCGCGCCATAGGTGTCGTGCACCACCAGTTCGCCGCCGTCGTAGTCTTCGGGCTCGCTCAGGAACAGCGTCGATGAAACATCGGTGCGCAATTGATAGTCTGCGCCCGACACGTTACCGGCTACATTGCGTACGGCGCCGTCGATATGCACGCCGTATTGCTCGCCGCCTTCATAGCGATTGAACAGTGGCGGCATGGTGCGCGCCGGCAAGGCGGCGGCGAAGAATGTCGGATTGGCGGCCAGCGCCGCCATCACCATGCGCGCCAGTTCCCTGCCGACGGCAGATTGTTCGGGCAACTGCCGGTTACGCTTGACGCGCGCTCCCTGCGAACCGACCGTGGCGCGCCCGTCACTCCAGTCGGCGGCGTCGAGTTGTTTGCGGATCAGCGCGACCTGATCGGCGCTGAGGACTTGCGGGAGGTGCAGCAGCACGGTGCGCTCCTTTTATCGAAATTGAGGATGAGGGATGTTTGAACGACAAACCCCGCCGTTGCCGGCGGGGTTGTTTGACATGGGAAAGATCGAGGGATCGAACAATCAGTACGCGAGGTTCAGGCTGAGTTTGGCCGAGCGTTCTACGCCTGGGATGTAGCGCGTACCACTATTGTTGAGCGACGCTGTGTAACGCGCGTTGTTCAAGTTGTACAAGTTCAGCTGGATGCTGGCGTTCTTGTCTATCTGGTACGCCGCCATGGCATCGGAAATCCAGTAGCTTTGCGCGTACGGCGTGTTGGTGGCCCCACTGATGGAGGTGCTCGCGGTGCGCGCCATCGTGTCGACGTAACGTACTCCGCCACCGATAGTGAAGCCGGCGGGGAGTTGATAGGTAGTCCACAGGGTCATGGTTTTTTTCGGGGAAAAACTCATGGCTGCATTGTTCTGATTGCTGCTTGCCGAGCTATTGGTGGTGCCGTCAGAGACCTTCGCGTTCATCAGCGCCGCACTTGCATTGAGCGACCAGCCTCGCACGATCTCGCCGGATGCACCGAGTTCGATGCCGTCGACGCGCTTCTTGCCGGTTTGTGTAAACGCAGTGGCCGTGACGGCGTCCTGCTTGATCTCGTTGCTGACTTCCGTACGGAACAGTGCCGCAGACAGCAGCAGTTTCTTTTCGAACACTTCCCATTTGCTGCCAATTTCCACGGTCTTGGTTCTTTGCGGCGTGAAATTGGGATTGTCGGCACTGCTTCCACTGTTGGTCAGCACAAATGCGGCGCCGCCCGGCGGCTGTTGTGAAGTTGCATAGGCGGCGTAGATACTGCCATTGGGAGCGGGCTTGTACAGCGCGCCGACCTTCCAGTTGAGCAGGGTCTCGGATTTGCTCAACGTGGCCGGCACCAAGGTGCCGACGGGCAAGGTCGGATTGCTGGCGGCGGTCGACAAACCGATGCCGCTGAAGTCTGTGGTGTAACGATCCAGTCGCACGCCGGCATTGACCTGAAAGGAAGGAGTCAATTCAAGCGTGTCGAACAGATACGCGCCGATGGTGTTGGTTGTACCGTCGTTGCGGGCGCCGCTCGGGCGTACCTGGACGCTCGCAGGCGCATACGGATTCGGCATATATAGATTAGCGGCTGCAAGCGTCGGACCGGTGTAGAGAATCGTGGTCTGCTTTTCCCGGATGAACTCCAGTCCGGTCGTGATGGCGTGCTTGACGGGCCCGGTGCTGAATTTGATCAGGGCATTGGTCTGGTTGGTGAAGATTTCATTTTCCTGGTCCCTGATTTGCAAAAGTCTGCTTACGGTCCAGTTGGCGGGATTGGCATTGCTGCCGTCGATGGTGTACGGGCTGCCGATCAGATAATTCTGCCTGGTCTTGCCGTAGCGAGTGATGTTGCGAATCGTCATGCCGGCGCTGAAATCGTGCTCAAAGATGGCGGTGAACATGTCGGTAGCGCTTTTGTCGTAGTCGCCGGCCATGCCGTAGTAGTTGCTACGGGCTACCGGCCGCATCGGCTTGCCCGCAGTCGATGCGTTGAAGAAGCCCGGTGTGCCGATGGTCGGGATGCCGGCATCCGGTACGTTGTCCCTGTCCAGATGCACATAGTTCAAGAAGACGCGCGTCGGCGTCCCGAGTCCGATCGCGAGCGACGGCGCGATGCCCCAGCGATTGTTTTGCACGCGGTCGCGGCCCGGCACGCCACTGTCCTGCTTGAGCAAATTAAGCCGGAACGCCGCACCGTTGAGTCCTTCAATAGGGCGATTGAGATCGGCGGTGATGCGCTTCTGATCGCCAGTGCCGTAGGTCGCGGTTCCGGAATAAGCGTTCTCCAACATCGGCTGCTTTGTCACCATATTGATGTAGCCGGTCGGTGCGCCGCGGCCGTTGTCGGTGCCGGAGGGACCTTTGACCACTTCGACCTGCTCGATGTTGAACAGGTCGCGCGAGACGCCGCCGAGGTCGCGGATGTTGTCGACGAAGATGCTGTTGGCGGTGCTGAAGCCGCGCATGAAGATCGAGTCGCCGGTGGCAGTGTTGCCGTTTTCGCCGGTGCTGAAGGTGCCGACGCCCGCGCTGTTCTGCAATGCCTCGGTCAGCGTGGTCGCCAGTTGCGATTGCAGCAGTTCCTTCTTGATGACGGTGATGGTCTGCGTGGTGTCGACCAGCGGTTGTGTGAATTTCGGCGAGCTGACGCGCTCGGCCTTGTAGGATTCGTTGCGCTCGTTGACATTGACCTCGGGCAGGCTTTCTGCGGCGACGTTGAATGGTGCGGCCAGCGCCAGCGTCGACACCGCCAATGACGAACGCAAAGTGATCAGACGGCCGGCGGCGCCGTGTTTCTTGCTCTTGATGTAGATAGGCATGGAAATCCCAGTAGTGAGTGATGATCAGGACCGACCACGCCGCAACGATGGCGCGCTGCGCGAAACTGACTGGCTGTCTGGATAGAGGGGCGGGCTGCTGCGGACGGGAACATCGCGATGCGGTGATCGGCGCTGCGAATATAGTTTTCGACCTTGAGGGAGGCAATGCTTTCGGGCCGGAGATTGCAGATATTGCGATTTCCTTGACGGATGCCAAGCGCGCGCTCGAAAGTCATCGGCACGGACCGCGACGAGTGTCGGGATTTTTATCGTTTGCTAAAAATTGGGGCGTCCGGCGACAGCCGAATCCTTGCGCTAAACTGTCGAGATTATTTCAATAACAGAGTGTCGAGACAACATCATGTTCCATTCCGAGCGCGCGCCCGATTTCAAGACCGTCCTCCTCGCCAGCGGCCTGGTGCTGACGCTGGCCATGGGTGTGCGTCACGGCCTCGGCTTCTGGCTGCAGCCGATTTCGCAGGCGCACGGCTGGACGCGAGAAACCTTCTCGCTGGCGATCGCCTTGCAGAACCTGATGTGGGGCGTGTTCGGCCCGTTCGCCGGCATGGCGGCGGATCGCTACGGCACCGCGCGCGTGATCGTCATCGGTGCGCTGCTGTACATGGGCGGCTTGCTGTGGATGGCGCTGGTGGATCAGCCGACGCTGTTTGCGGTGGGCTCCGGCGTGCTGATTGGCGCGGCGTTGTCATGCACCGCTTTCGGCGCGATCAGCGGCATCGTCGGCCGCAGCGCGCCGCCGGAAAAGCGCTCATTGGCCTTCGGTATTTCCTCGGCGGCGGGGTCTTTCGGCCAGTTCGTGATGATGCCGGTCGAGCAACAACTGATTTCGGTCACCGGCTGGCAACAGGCGTTCTACTGGTTGTCCGCGTTGGTGGTGCTGGTGATGGTGCCGATGGCGTTCCGCCTGCGCGAACCGAAGCTGGTGCACAGCGGCAAACACGAGCAAAGCATCTGGGAAGCCACGCGCGAGGCGTTCGCCTACCGGCCGTTCCAGTTCCTGATCGCGGGGTATTTCGTGTGCGGCTTCCAGGTGGTGTTCATCGGCGCGCACCTGCCGTCTTACCTCAAGGACAAGGGCCTGATGGATCCCAACATCGCGGTGGCGGCGTTGGCGCTGATCGGCCTATTCAATATCTTCGGTTCATATTACGCCGGCAAGCTGGGCGGCTTCCTTCCCAAGCGCTACTTGCTGTCGACCATCTATTTCTCGCGCACCATCGCCATCAGCCTGTTCCTGCTGGCGCCGCTGTCGTCGTGGTCGGTGTATATCTTCTCGGCGGCGATGGGCTTGCTGTGGTTGTCGACAGTGCCGCTGACCAATGGCATCATCGCCGGCATTTTCGGGCTCAAGCATCTGTCGATGCTGTCGGGCTTCGTGTTTCTGTCGCATCAGGTCGGCAGCTTCCTCGGGGTCTGGCTGGGCGGTTATCTGTTCACCCGCGAAGGCAGCTACAACACGGTCTGGATGATCACCATCGGGCTCGGCCTGTTCGCCACGGTGATGAATTTGCCGGTCAACGAGAAGGCCATCCGGCGCGCGCCGCTGGCCGCGTCGTAAGGGCCGCTGCCATGCGCTCCCGGCATCCACGCCTCACGCGCGCCGCCATTCTGGCGGCGCTGGGCGTGGTGCTGGGTGCAACCTTCCTGGCGTACCTGCGGCCGGATTTCATCTTCGACGTCGCCAACCGCATCGTGCTGTGTTTCTGAGTCCAAGGCGGCGGGCGTACAATGACCGGCATGAGCGAACCCACTATTTCCCTGACGGAACTGGAAGAAGCGATCAACTACTGGCGCATCCGGCGTCCCGCCACCGGCGAGGAATGCGCGCTGTCGCCTGAGGTCAATGCGCTGGCGGACGTCTACGCCGTGATGATCATTGAACACCTGCACAGCATTGCCGCCGACGTCATCGGCAAGGAGCCGCGCCAGTTGCTTGACGCCTGGCGCCAGGCGCGGGCCGGCCAGGGCGCCTGAGTCTCTGCGCCGGCACGCCCCCGCCACGTAGCGCACCCGTCGCATTTGTGGCGTATGATTTTTGCATGACGCGCTGCGGAACGATCTTTCCGGCACGCAGTCTTCCGTACTCTCACCGCAAGGATCCCGATGCGACGCAAACCCGACGCCAGCAGTCCCTCTTCCACGCGTTCTTCCTCATCGCGTTCCTCTTTGTCACCCAAGCCGCGTATTGCGCTGGTGCTGCAAGGCGGTGGTGCGCTCGGCGCCTACCAGGCCGGCGTCTACCAGGCCTTGCATGAACACGACCTGACGCCCGATTGGGTGGTCGGCACTTCGATCGGCGCCATCAACGCCGCCATCATCGCCGGCAACCGCCGCGAAGACCGCATTCCGCGCCTGCGCGCGTTCTGGGAGAGCGTGTCCCACGATGATGCGGTCGACTTGCACGCAGTACCCGACGCGACCCGCCAACTGATGACCTGGGCCACTACCATGGACACCTTCGCGCGCGGCGTCCCGGGCTTCTTCACGCCGCGTCCGTTCAACCCTTTTGCCATCGGCCTGCCGGTGCCGCCCGAGGAAGCCAGCTTCTACAACACCGAAGAACTGCGCGCCACACTCAACAAGTACGTCGACTTCGATTACCTGAATGACAAGGCCGAGGGCATCCGCCTGACCGTCAGCGCGGTCAAGGTGACCTGCGGCTCGCTGGTCAACTTCGACTCCGCGCTGCACCTGCTGGGCGCCGAGCATGTGATGGCCAGCGGCGCGTTGCCGCCGGGCTTCGCGCCGGTGCGGGTGGACGGCGACTTGTATTGGGACGGCGGTCTGTACTCGAATACGCCGCTGGAGGCGGTACTCAGCGATGAGCCGCGCCAGGACACGCTGTGCATGATGGTCGACCTCTGGCATGCGGACGGCCCCGAGCCGCGTACCTATGAGGAAGTGCAAACGCGCCAGAAGGACGTCACCTTCGCGTCGCGGTCGCAGCGCCACATCGATGCCTACTTGAAGCAATACCAGCTGCGCAAGATGGCGCGCGAGCTGTATGAACGCCTGCCTGCAGATTTGCGCCGGCCGGCCGACCGCAAGCAACTGGCCGAGCTGGGCGCCGACACCACCATCCACATCGTGCGCCTGCCCTACGCCGGGCGCGACTGGAACATGGCGTCCAAGGACGTCAATTTCTCGCGCGGTTCGATTGAATGGCGCTGGGACCAGGGCTATCAAGACGCCTTGCGCGGTATTGAAGTCAGCCGGGGCTGCCCGTTCCAGGTGTCCGACACCGGCGTGGTGGTGCATGAGTTGCCGCCCGTGGTGGAGGTCGCGACGGGCTGAGGCTACCGGTAAGGACGGGGAAAGGTAGAGGAGAAAATATTGGTGCTATGCAATAACAAATTGTGTTGTTAAAATTGCAATTCGCCGGCATTTTGTGCAACGCACAAAAAGTTCTTGACCTCACCAAATAAGTGCGTAAAATAGTATTTGTTGCGGCGCACAAAAATAGTAATTCGAGACGCAAGCCGCCAGTCCATCACTGTTTTTGAAACCAAAGGAGAAGTCCATGTTTTCGTACCAAGACCAATTTTCCGCCGCAACCAAGACCCACTTCCAGGCTCAACTGGACCTGATCAACACGATCACTACCAAGACTTTCGAAGGTCTGGAAAAGATTGTTGAACTGAACCTGAGCGCCGCCAAGGCATCGCTGGAAGAGTCCGCCGCTACTGCACAGCAATTCGCATCCATCAAGGATCCGCAAGAACTGCTGGCCTTGGCGCAAGCACAAGCCCAACCGACAGCTGAAAAGGCTGCCGCTTACGGTCGTCACCTGGCCAGTATCGTGTCGGCTACTCAAGCAGAACTGACCAAGGCGACTGAAGCGCAAGTCGCTGAAACCAGCCGCAAGGTCAGCGCCCTGGTTGAAGAAATCTCCAAGAACGCACCAGCCGGTTCGGAAAACGCCGTCGCCCTGTTGAAGTCGGCCATCGGCAACGCCAACGCCAGCTACGAGCAACTGACCAAGAACACCAAGCAAGCCGTGGAAACACTGGAAGGCCACCTGAGCAACGCTGCCAAGCAGTTCACCCAAGTCGCTGAAAAGTCCGCCGGCCGCAAGAAGTAATCAGCGGTAAGCAGTACCAGTAGCACGCATTCACGGACCGCCATGCGGTCCGTTTTTTATTGTCCAGCCGGTTTCATGTCGGGCCTGAAAGTGCAGGCGCGAAGTGAGCTCAAAGTACAAGCTTAAACCGCAGGCGCCACCCTGACGCTATCGCGCCCACCACGCTTGGACTCGTACAGCGCCGCATCCCCGCGTTCCAGCAAGGCCGCCAGATCCGTCGGCGGCTGGTCGAACAGCGTTCCGCCCACACTCAGCGTCACCGCCGACGGCGTCGCAAACGTCTCCCGCGCCATTCGCCCGAACACCTCGCGCAAGCCGTTGCCTAGCGCCACCACGCTATCGCCGCAACTCTCCCGCAGCAGGATCACGAATTCATCCCCGCCCAGCCGCGCCGCCAGCGAACCATGCGGCAGCGCATCGCGGATCATTTCGCTCAGCGCCACCAGCATCCGGTCGCCGGCGCTGTGACCGTGCAAATCGTTGACCTGCTTGAAATTGTCGATGTCGATCAGCAGCAAGGCGCCGGGACTTGCCGGCGTCGCTTGCGCGAGCAGGGCCGGTGCGCGCATGTCGAGCGCCCGGCGGTTGTACAGTGCGGTGAGCGGGTCGCGCGCGGCCAATTGTTCGATGCGCTCTTCGCGGCGGTGGCGCTCGGTGCCGGTCATCGACAAGGCGATCAGCATGATGGCCATGGCGCCTTCCACCAACGAGATCTGGATCACGCCGCCGCGGAAGGCGACCAGGTCGACGAAGACGCCCAGCGCTACCGTCGAGCCGGCCTTGGCGACATAGAACAGTCCATGCGCCAACAATACGAAACGCAATTGCACCGCGCCCACGCTCAGTGAAACGCCATGCGGGCGCAGCAGGAAACTGGCGCGCAGCGTGATGCCGGCGATCAGCAGCGATTGAATGCACAGCATCACCCTCGACCACCAGGGCTCGGCCGGCACCAGCAGCATCACCAGCCAGGCAACGCCGACCAGCCACCAGCCGCGCGACAGCCGGGTGCTGGTGAAGCGGGAGACTCCCGCCAGGAACAGCCAGTGCGCGACGATCAGCAAGCCGTTGGCAAACCAGACGCCGATCAGCAAAAAGCCGCTGGAGCGCAGCAGGGCTAGCACCGAACCGATCGTGATGACGGCGAAACCGGCGCTCCAGAACAGCAGCGATTTCTCGCGCACGCTGCCCCACTCCACTGCCAGGTAAAGCGCAGCGGCGGCGGCCAGGGCGGTGGTGAGAATGAGGATACTGGTGGGATCGAGTGACATGGATAGCGAATGACGAGTGCTTGAGCTTGCCCAAGGAAGCTTGACACCGGGGCTTCCCTATTTTAACGCCGGGCGCTCAGCCCGGCTTGGGGAATCGACTTCCGGGCCGTGCCGGATCACTTCACACCAGGTATCCGGGTGATTGCAACATCCTCGCTTGACTATCTACCTACTAAAAGGTAGGCTTCGCACATGACTGATTCTTCCAACACTGCCGACAGCATCCTGCGCTGCGCGCAAACCCTGATCATCGCCGGCGGCTACAACGGCTTCAGCTATGCCGACATCGCCAAGGTCATCGGTATCCGCAACGCCAGCATCCATCATCATTTCCCCGGCAAGGCGGTGCTGGTGCGCACGCTGGTAGCGCGGTATCGCGAGGAGATGCAGGCGGGCATCGCCAAGCTGGAGCAACACGTCTCCGATCCGCTGGAGCAACTGCGCGCCTATGCCGGATTCTGGGAAGGCTGCATCGCCGACGCATCGTCTTCATTTTGCGTCTGCGCCTTGCTGGCAAGTGAGATGCCGATTCTTCCCGAAGAAATCGCGCTGGAAGTGCGCGCGCATTTCAAGGCGCTGGCAGCCTGGCTGACCGGCGTCTTCGCACGCGGCGCAGAGCAAGGTCGCCTTGCGCTGACCGGATCGGCCGAAGCCGAGGCGGACATCTTCGTGGCCACGGTCCATGGCGCCATGCTGTCGGCGCGCGCTTATGGGGATGCCAAAATGTTCGCCGCCATCGTCAATCCGGTACTGGCGCGGGTCGCGCGGCAGGCCTGACGGATAAGGCTGACGAAAGAGGTTTGATGGACCAGGCTTGAAATGCGCAGCGAGTATTTTCAACGCACGCCCATTTTGTCTACCGATTAGTAGGTAGTTTATTCAGGATGGCACTTCCGGAACAAGGTCGATGCACTCCTTAACCATGTTGATAAAGGATAGCTCCATGTTTGGCATTTCTCATCTCGGCTGGGTTCACACCCTGGGCAGTTTGCCGGCCATTCCCGCGGCGGCGTACATGTTCGCGCGCCATGGCCGCATCGTGCCGCGCTCGACCGCAGGCGGCATCTATTTCGTGTCGATGCTGATCGGCGCCATCAGCGTTTTCCTGGTCGCGCATCAGGCGGTCAGTTACGGCATCGCGGTCGCCACGCTGGTCTTTCTTCTCGCCGGCTATGGCGTGGGAAGACTGCCGACAGCGCGCAGCGCAGCAGTCTATGCGGAAACCATCTTCCTGAGCATCACGGCGTTCCTGCTGATGGTGCCGACCGTGTCGGAAACGCTGCGCCGGGTGCCGGACGGCCATCCGTTTGTGACCGACCTGAAGTCGCCGCTGCTGCTTGGATTCCAGGGCGCCCTGTTCGCCATGCTGATAGTCGGACTGATCATCCAGATGGTGTATTTGCGCAGGCAAGGCAAGGCTGCACGCATACGCGCATAATCAAGCTGACGCCGTGCGGCGTTGGTTTTGCCTGAGGAGAAACAAATGGCACGCAATCCCGTAACCCCGGTTCAGCCCGTCGACGCTGTCGGCGCGACCAGACGCGTCGACAGCGGCTCAACCTATTTTCGTCATCTGGATCAGTGGCGGCTCGCCTCCGAGGTCCACGCCGCTGAACGGCGCGCAAAGAAACAGCAGCAGGCGCCGCAAGAGCCGCAGGCCGGGGACAGTGAATTCTCCCGCGCCCTGTCCGATGCGGCCAACGCCGGCACGCCGGATCTGAAGCGCTGAGCCCACTCTCCAGGCCGGCACCTGCTGCCGGCTTTTTTCATGGCGGATGCCGGGAAAGACTTCTTGATATAGTGGCGTGGCAGCATTTTTCGCAACCAACCTGGAAGGATCGACATGGACTTGCAATTGAAGGGCAAGACGGCGCTGGTCAGCGGCAGTACGGCCGGCATCGGTTACGCAATCGCACAGACGCTGGCCCGGGAAGGCGCCAACGTCATCGTCAACGGCAGGTCGCAGGCCAGCGTCGACGAGGCGGTGGAGCGCATCCGTTCGGAAACCGGCGGCACGGTCCAAGGTTATGCCGGCGACCTGAGCAAGGCGGACGCCGCCAATGAAGTCATCCAGCGTCATCCCGGCATCAACATCCTCGTCAACAACCTCGGCATCTTCGAGCCCAAGGCCTTTGAAGACATTCCCGATGAAGACTGGCTGCGCTTCTTTGACGTCAACGTCCTCAGCGGCGTGCGTCTGGCGCGCCTGGTATTGCCGGAAATGAAGCGGACCAACTGGGGCCGCATCATCTTCATCTCCAGTGAAAGCGCGGTGCAGATCCCCACCGAGATGATCCACTACGGCATGACCAAGACCGCGCAACTCGCGGTGTCGCGCGGACTGGCGGAATCCGTCGCCGGCACCGGCATCACGGTCAACAGCATCCTGCCCGGCCCGACCAAATCGCGCGGCGTGGGCGACTTCGTCGAAGACATGGCGCGGGCGAGCGACAAGACCTTCGAGCAGGTCGAAGCGGAGTTCTTCGACCATGTCCGGCCGACCTCGCTGATCAAGCGCTTCGGCACGCCGCAGGAAGTGGCGTCGCTGGTGGCCTACGTGGCAAGTCCGCTGGCCTCCGCCACCACCGGTGCGGCGCTGCGCGTCGACGGCGGGGTGATCAAGAGCGCGTTCTGACGAAAACGCGGAAGGACGCACGACCTGCGAGACCCGCAGAGAGCATCACGGAAGCCGGCATTCTTGCCGGCTTTTTCATTTCCGCTCCCTTACCTGCGATTTTCCCGTAAAGCTGCGATGAATTTCTCATTCCCTTGGGAAATTTCCTGCTTTTCAGAGACCTGAGTACGCCAGTCTCTCCTCCCGGACTTACAATTAAATTCCCGTTTTACGAGAATTCAATTTCTGAATATGAGAAAAATGAGGAATCATCCGGCCATGAACTCTCCCGCCCCTGCTCATCTGGCCCAGCAGCCCGCCGTCGCCACCAGCGAACGTTCGCTGATGGTGTTGTCGGTGATTGCGCGTTACGGCAAGCCGATCGCCGTGCGCAAGTTGAAGGAGTTGACCGGCTTGCCGCAGAGCACGCTGTACCGCCATCTGCTGCCGCTCAAGAAATGGGGGCTGGTGCAGGAACAGGACAATTTCTACGCGCCCGGTCCGCTCAGCGTGCAACTGGCCTGGGGCTTCGACCATACCTCCTACCTGGTCAGCAACGCCCAGCCCGAAATGCTGCAACTGGCCAAGAAGTGCGGCGAGAGCGTCGGCCTGATGGTGGCGGTCAACGACCAGGTCACCTGCCTCGACATGGTCGACAGCGAGCAATCGCTGCGCTGCTCGTTTTCCAAGGGCCGCTCGCACCCGCTGTCGCGCGGCGCCTCGGCCAAGGCGGTGCTGGCGCATCTGCCGCAAGCCATGGCCGAGAACATCCTCGAGCGCCAGCTGCACGGCAAGAATGATGACATCGCGCGCCTGCACGGCGAACTCGCCGCCATCCGCAGCCAGGGTTATGCGGTCAGCGAAGGCGAAGTCGACTGGGGCGTCTGGGGAGTCAGCGCCCCGGTGTTTTACAAGCCCGGCCAGGCGGCCGGCGCGATTACCCTGATGGCGCCGGCGATCCGGGCCGAAGAGCGGCAGCGCGAGCTGATTGCCGCCACGGTCCAGGCGGCGGCGGCCATCAGCGAACGTCTTGCGTTGTTTTAATCAGTTCACCAGAAGTCCGTTGCAGGTCCATCACATGTCATCCATTACAAGTGTCCATTTCGAGGGAGAAACCATGAACCACCGCCGCCGCCTCATCCGCATGCTCGCCGCCGTCAGTCTCGCCGCCGGCTTTACCGTCGCCCCGGCGCTGGCCTGTGCCCAGACCGTTGACGTCATCCGCGTCGCCACCGATGCCACCTTCCCGCCGTTCGAATTCTTCAAGGACGGCAAGCGCACCGGCTTCGACATCGAACTGATCGAACTGCTCGGCAAGACCATGGGCAAGAAGGTCGAATGGACCGACATCGATTTCAAGGGCCTGATCCCCGGCCTGGTATCGCGCCGCTTCGACGTCGCCTCGTCGGCGATCTACATCACCGAAGAACGCCGCCGCGTGGTCAACTTCACCGACCCCTACTATCCGGGCGGGCTGGTGGTGCTGACCAAGGCCAGCAACACCGCGATCAAGCAGCCCTCGGACCTGGCCGGCAAGAAGGTCTCGGTCCAGGTCGGCACCAAGTCGGCCAACTACCTCAAAGAGTATTACCCGCAAGCCGAGCGCATCGAAGTCGAGAAGAACCAGGAAATGTTCAACCTGGTTGAGATTGGCCGCGCCGACGCCGCCGTCACCGGCAAACCGGCCGCCATCGAATACGCCAAGACCCGTCCCGGCATGAAGGTGCTCGACAAGCAGGTCAGCATCGAGTTGTACGGTTACGCCGTGCGCAAGGACCTGCCGCAGCTGACCGAAGAGATGAACGCCGCGCTCAAGAAGGTCAAGCTCGACGGCAGCTACGACAAGTTGGTGCAGAAGTGGTTGTCGTCGTCGGCCAAGTAATCCCATAGAAGAACAGACGTAAACGTAAGTTAGGAGATCAGATGAGCTTGGATTTTGTGCCCGTATTCGAGGGCTGGCCGGACCTGTTGCATGGCGCCATCGTGACGGTGGAAATCACCGCCATTTCGCTGGTACTCGGTTGTTTCCTCGGCCTGCTGGTCGGCCTCGGCCGGCTGGACCGCAGCAAGCGCGTGATCTATGGCATCTGTACTGCTTACGTCACCTTCATCCGCGGCACGCCGCTGCTGGTGCAGTTGTTCCTGCTGTTCTTCGGCTTGCCGCAATTCGACATCCTGCTGCCGGCCTTCCTGTGCGGCGTGCTGGGCCTGGGCATCTACTCCGGCGCCTACGTCTCGGAGATCGTGCGCGGCGCCATCCAGTCCATCGACAAGGGCCAGATGGAAGCAGCGCGTTCGCTCGGCATGTCGTCCGGCAAGGCGATGCGCACCATCATCCTGCCGCAAGCCGTGGTGCGCATGATTCCGCCGCTGGGCAATGAGTTCATCGCGCTGATCAAGAACTCGGCGCTGGTGTCGCTGCTCACCATCGCCGACCTGATGCATGAAGGCCAGAAAATCATCAGCGTGTCCTACCGTTCGCTGGAAGTCTATATCGCCGTCGCGCTGGTTTACCTCGTGCTGACCAGCCTCACCAGCATGGCCCTGCAACGGGTCGAGAAACACCTGCGCGCAGGGGGAGCCGTCTGATGTCGCCATTAACAACCACGCCAATGATCAAGGTCTCCAAACTCGGCAAGTCCTTCTCGGGCCATCGCATCCTGCACGGCATCGACCTCGAGGTCGCGGCCTCGCAGGTGGTCGTCATCATCGGCCCCAGCGGCTCCGGCAAAAGCACCCTGCTGCGCTGCTGCAACGGTCTCGAAGTAGGGGAAGAAGGCGGCATCTCGATCTGCAACCAGGACTTGCTGGTGGACGGCAAGATAATCGCCGACCACGCCCTGAACGACCTGCGCACGCAGGTCGGCATGGTATTCCAGTCGTTCAACCTGTTCCCGCACCTGTCGGTGCTGGACAACGTCACGGTCGGTCCGCGCAAGATCCGCGGCATGCCCAAGGACCAGGCCGATACGCTGGCGCGCACGCTGCTGGCCAAGGTCGGCCTCGCCGCCAAGGCCGACGCCATGCCGTCCACCTTGTCGGGCGGCCAGAAGCAGCGTGTCGCCATCGCGCGTGCGCTGGCGATGCAACCGAAGGTCATGCTGTTCGACGAACCGACTTCCGCGCTGGACCCGGAACTGGTCGGCGAGGTCTTGCAAGTCATGAAGGCGCTGGCCAACGAAGGCATGACCATGATCGTGGTCACGCATGAAATGGGCTTCGCGCGCGAAGTGGCCGACGTCGTCGTGGTGATGGACCAGGGCCGCATCGTCGAGGCCGGCAAACCCGAGCAGATTTTCGTCAATCCGGTGCAGGAGCGCACCCGCAGCTTCCTGCAAGCAGTACTGACGCGCAATAACAGCAGCAACAACGCACAGGAAGCATAGGACTACTCGAACATGGATCACACTCTCTGGAACGGCCGCGTCGATCATGACAGCGCCGGCGACACCCGCCGCCTGCATCAGCTGGTCGTGCCGTTCGGCAATGATGTCAAGGGCGGCAGCGCGCTGATCGGCTTCGCCAGCGACGAAGGCGTGCGCCGCAACCACGGCCGCGTCGGCGCCGCGCAAGGTCCGGACGCGATCCGCCGCATGCTGGCGAACCTGCCGGCGCATCGCATCACGCAACTGGCCGATGCCGGCAACATCGACTGCAACGACGGCGACCTCGAACAGGCGCAGCAACGACTCGCCGGCAAGATCGCGGATGTCATGGCGCAAGGCGTGTTCCCGCTGGTGCTGGGCGGCGGCCATGAAGTGGCGTACGGCAGCTTCCTTGGCATCATGCGGCATCTCGGCCGTTCGATGTCGCAGCGCAAGCTGCTGATCGTCAACTTCGACGCGCATTTCGACCTGCGCGAAGCCGAACGCTCGACCTCGGGCACGCCGTTCAAGCAGATCGCCGAATGGTGCGAATGGGCCGACGTCGGCTTCCACTACCTCTGCTTCGGCATCAGCCAGCTCGGCAACACGCCGGCGCTGTTCACGCGCGCGCAGCAACTGGGCGTGGAATACCTCAGCGACACCGATGTCGCCACCCGCAGCCTGACCGAACTCGACGCGCAATTGCGCCGGCGCCTGGAGGACGTCACCGACGTCTACCTGACCATCGACCTCGATGTCTTGCCCGGCGAAAAAGCGCCGGGGGTCTCGGCCCCGGCCGCCTTCGGCATGGCGCTGGAAAAAGTCGAAAAGCTGGTCTCCTCCATCCGCGCCAGCGGCAAACTGGTCGCGGCCGACATCGCCGAATGCAACCCGGTCTACGACCGCGACGGCATGACCGCCAAGGTCGCCGCGCGTCTGGCGCACCTGATCCTGCAACCGGCATAGAATAGAGTGTGCTGCGCGCCGGGTGGCCGCAGCAAATCAGTGCCTTCCACTTTCCAACCGGCCTCTTCCATGTCCGTCCTGATCCCGCAATCGCAACAACGCCTGATGCGCTGGAAAAACGGCGGCGGCATGACGTGCGAGATCCAGCGCTTTCCGCAGGACAGCTCGCTTGACTCTTTCGACTGGCGCGTCAGCGTCGCCACGGTGCAGCAGGCCAATGAATTCTCCTTGTTCCCGGGCATCGATCGTTCGCTGGCGATCCTGGAAGGCAAAGGCATCCTGCTCGATGTCGCCGGTGCGGTGGAGGCCGAGCGGCATGAGTTGACACCGCGCGACCCGATCTATCGCTTCCAGGGCGAAACCGCGATCCACTGTACGCTGATCGGCGGCGGCATCGTCGACTTCAATGTCATGACGCGCCGCGCCGCCTTTACCCACACGCTGGAGCAGCTGACCATCACCAGACCAACGGCACTGCCGGCCGCCGGCGACACCGCGCTGGTGTACGTCGTCAATGGCCATTGCCGCCTGGCCAACGAAACCAGGGTCCACGCCGGCGATGCCGTGCTGTTCCGCGATGCGGACGAAGAACGCCTGCTGATTTCCGATGCGGCGGAGTTGATGCTGGTGCAATTGCACCGGCAACCACGCTAGACCATCCTCCTCTTATCGCACCGCCGGTCCCGGCAGCACGTACGCGGCATTCATTACACTGTGTATCAATTCAATTGCATTGCCCCGTATTTATCAATGCGGAGGGCATCGGTATAGTCCGTCGTGAACCAGACGTTTCCCCTCACCTCACGACCCAAGGAGTTCCACCATGCCCTACGTCAACATCCGCGTCACCCGCGAAGGCGTCATCACCGCCGCACAGAAACTGGAACTGATCCAGGGCACCGCCGCGCTGCTCGAACGCGTGCTCAACAAGCATCCCTCCTCCACCTTTGTCGTCATCGATGAAGTCGACACCGACAACTGGGGCGTCGGCATGGAAAACGTGACGAGCTTGCGCCAGCGCCAGGCCGCCGAAAAATCCGCAGGCAAGGACAAGAAATGAAGCTCGTTTATGTCGGCGATCCCATGTGTTCATGGTGCTATGGCTTTGGCAAGGAGCTCACCGAACTGACCGAACGCCATCCCGGTCTGCCGGTGGAAATCGTGGTCGGCGGCTTGCGCGCCGGCGCCACCGACGTGCTGGACGAGGCCGGCAAGCAATTCCGCCTGCTGCACTGGGCGCGTGTGGAAGCAGCCAGCGGCTTGCCGTTCAACCGCGACGGCCTGATGGCGCGCGAGAATTTCGTGTACGACACCGAGCCGATCTGCCGCGCCGTGGTCGCCGCCCGCATCCTTGCTCCCGGGGCGGACCTGCTGGCGGTGTTCCGGGCGCTGCAACACGGTTTTTACGTGGCAGCGGTGGACACCACCGATGGCCGTATCCTGAGCCGGCTGGCGGCGGATGCGCTGGCGCTCGATGGTCATGCGATCGATGTTGAAACGTTTTACCGGGTGTGGTCGGAGGAAAGCACCATCGCCGCTGCGCGCAGCGATTTCCGCCGGGCCCGGGCGCTGGGCGTGCAAAGCTTCCCGGCGCTGTTCCTGGAGAAGGACGGCGAGCTGACGAATCTCAGTCCGGGTTATGTGGCCGTCGATGAACTGGATGCAAACCTGCGATCCATCCTGCGATCGGCGTTGCACTGAGCTGCACTGAACTGACGGCCTGATCTCCTTGCGAGATTACGCGCTCACGCTTCCCACACTCCCCATGATCGCCAGCGCCACCGCTTCGGCCACCTTGATGCCGTCGATGGACGCCGACATGATCCCGCCCGCATAACCGGCGCCTTCGCCGGCCGGGTACAGACCTTTGGTATTGAGGCTTTGCAGCGTGTCGTCGTTGCGACGGATGCGCACCGGCGACGAGGTGCGCGTCTCGACGCCGGTCAGCACCGCGTCGTGCATCGCGTAGCCACGAATCTGCTTGTCGAAGACCGGCAGCGATTCGCGGATGGCGTCAATGGCGTAATCCGGCAGCGACTGGTCGAGTTCGCCCAGCAGCACGCCCGGCTTGTACGACGGCGTCACGCTGCCGAGCTGGGTGGACGGCTTCTTCGCCAGGAAGTCGCCGACCAGCTGGCCCGGCGCGTCGTAGTTGCGGCCGCCCAGTTCATAGGCGCGCGATTCCCATTGGCGCTGGAATTCGATACCGGCGAGCGGATGGCCGGGATAGTCGGCCGGTGAAATACCGACCACGATGCCGCTGTTGGCGTTGCGCTCGTTACGTGAGTATTGGCTCATGCCGTTGGTGACCACGCGCTCCGGTTCCGACGTCGCGGCCACCACCGTGCCGCCCGGGCACATGCAGAAGCTGTAGACCGAGCGGCCATTGGAAGCGTGATGCACCAGCTTGTAATCGGCCGCACCGAGAATCGGATGGCCGGCGCTGGGGCCGAAGCGGCATTTGTCGATCAGCGACTGCGGATGTTCGGCGCGGAAACCGATCGAGAACGGCTTGGCTTCCATGTAGACGCCGCGGTCGTACAGCATCTGGAAGGTATCGCGCGCGCTGTGGCCGATCGCCAGCACCACGTGGTCGGCGGCGATGTGCTCGCCGCTTGCCAGCGTCACGCCGCGCACCTGGCCGTCTTCGATGACGAGGTCGTCGACCTTTTGCTCGAAGCGGAATTCACCGCCCAGCGACACGATCTTTTCGCGCATCAGCTGCACCATCTTCACCAAGCGGAAGGTGCCGATGTGCGGCTTGCTGACGTACAGGATTTCCGGCGGCGCGTCGGCGGCGACGAACTCGGTCAGCACCTTGCGGCCGTAATGCTTGGGGTCTTTGACCTGGCTGTAGAGCTTGCCGTCGGAAAAGGTGCCGGCGCCGCCCTCGCCGTATTGCACATTCGATTCCGGTTTCAATTCGCGCTGGCGCCACAGTCCCCAGGTGTCCTTGGTGCGTTCGCGCACGGTCTTGCCGCGTTCCAGGATGAGCGGCTTGAAACCCATCTCGGCCAGGATCAGGCCGGCGAAAATCCCGCACGGGCCGGTGCCGATGACGATCGGACGCTTGCTCAGTCCGGCCGGCGCCTTGGCGACGAAATGATAATTGGTGTCGGGCGTCGGCACGATCGGCGACTTGTCTTTGAGGCTTTGCTTTTGCAGCACGGCAGCTTCATCGCGCACTTCGACGTCGACGGTGTAATTCAGGGTGACGGCGGATTTTTTGCGGGCATCGTAGCTGCGGCGAAACAGGCTCACGCTCAACAAGTCCGCATCGGCAACGCCGAGGCGCGCGAGGATGGCGGCGCGCAGGTCGGCTTCGGGATGGTCGAGGGGGAGTTGTATTTCGCTTATTCGCAGCATATGCAGTCTTTCAGTTGAGAAACGCTGCATGGCCGTTTCAGGTGTTTTTTTGCAGCAGCCGGCATTTTACTCCAAGGGGCCTTGCCAAACCCGGTCCACCCTTGCCTTGCCGGCATGGCGCGGCGCCATGGCATCGCCGCAAACTGACATTTTTGTCATGTAAATGTCATCAGATTGGCAGATCGCTTGCCTACTATGACAATACCTCAACCCACCGGCTCCCTACTCTATGAATGCCTCCCTCCAGAAGCGTCTTCGCGGCGCGGCAGCATCCCTCGTTTTGCCCCTACTCGCAGCCGGCTTGATCGCCCCCGCCGCCTTCGCACAGGCGCCGGCGCCTGCGCCGACCGGCGTGCGCGGCGCGATTGTCTCGGTCAGCGGCGACAACCTGGTCGTCAAGACCAACCGCGGCGCCGAACAGGCCGTCAAGCTCGACAAGGACACCCGCGTAGCGGCGATTTCCCTGGCCAACATCAATGACATCAAGCCCGGCAGCTACATCGGCGCAGCGGCCATTCCGCAGCCGGACGGCTCGCAAAAGGCGCTGGAAGTGCACGTATTTCCACCCGCCCTGGCCGGCACCGGCGACGGCCACCGCCCGTTCGACCTGGCGCCCAACAGCACCATGACCAACGGTACCGTCGGCGATGTGGTCGCCAGCAACGGCCGCACGCTCACGCTCAAGTACAAGGGCGGCGAAAAGAAAATCATCGTTCCTGAAGACGTGCCTATCGTCAACATCGAAGCCGGCGACCGCTCCCTGCTGGTGGTGGGCGCCAAGGTGGTCGTGCGCGCGCGCAAGAATCCGGACGGCAGCCTGACCGCCGCGTCGATCAGCGCCGGCAAGAACGGCGTCGCGCCGCCGATGTAAGAAGGTCTCCGATGCGCAAGAACGTGCTGCTTCACCCGCTGGCCGTGCGCATCGCGCACTGGCTCAACGCCTGTGCCATCGGCTGCATGCTGATGAGCGGCTGGGCCATCTACAACGCCTCGCCGCTGTTCGGCTTCAAGTTTCCACTGTGGGTCACCCTGGGCGGCTGGCTGGGCGGCGCGATCGCCTGGCATTTCGCAGCGATGTGGCTGCTGTTCGCCAATGGCGTGTTCTATGTCGTGTATGGCGTGGCCAGCGGACACTTCCGCCGGCATTTGCTGCCGCTGCACGCGCGCGACGTGGTCGGCGATGCGCGCCAGGCGCTGCGTTTCAACTTGCCGCACCGGCCGGGCGTCTATAACGCCGTCCAGAAGTTGCTGTATTGGGGCGTGATCGCGCTGGGCCTGCTGGCGGTGCTGTCGGGACTGTCCATCTGGAAGCCGGTGCAACTGGATGCCTTGTGCGACCTGCTTGGTGGTTTCGACTTCGCACGCAAGGTGCATTTTGCCGCCATGGCGGGCATCGCAGCGTTCGTCGTGATCCATTTGCTGCTGGTGGCGCTGGTCCCCAAGACACTGCTGCCGATGATCACGGGTCGGGGACGTGTCAGTGAGCACGCGGAGAATATGCCATGAGCCAACAAGACGACAAACCGCCGCGCAAGCCTGCCGGCATTCGCCTCGCGGACCACCGCACGGCGCTGGTGAAACTGGAACGGCGTCTGTTTTTACGATCGTCCCTCCGGACGACCTTGCGGGCATCCTTGTCGGTGGGCGCGCTGTCGATGCTGTCCGGCTGCGATCTGCAGGACAACGATCAGGTAGACAAGGTCTTGTGGGCCATGTCGCGCTGGAACGACCGGGTGCAGGCGGCCATCTTCCGCGGCGACAAGCTGGCGCCGACCTATGCCGCAAGCCAGATCACCAATCCCTTTCCCTTCAACGCTTTCTATGACGAAGTCAGCGCGCCCGACATCAACGTCGCCGACTGGCGCCTCGAGGTCTCGGGCAGGGTGAGCGACAAGCAGCCGTGGACGATAGAACGCCTGCGCACGCTGCCGCAGGCGGCCCAGATCACCCGGCACATCTGCATCGAAGGCTGGAGCGCCATCGGCCAGTGGTCGGGCATTCCGCTGTGCACATTCCTGCAAGCCATCGGCGCCGACATGACCGCGAAGTACGTCGGCTTCAAGTGCGCGGACCGCTATTACTCCAGCCTGGACATGCCGACGGCCTTGCATCCGCAGACGATCCTGGCGCTCGACTTCGGCAACGAAGCCCTGCCCACGTCGTACGGATTTCCGCTCAAGGTGCGGGTGCCGACCAAGCTCGGATTCAAGAACCCGAAGCACGTTGTGGCGCTCTACGTGACCAACCAGAACCCGGGCGGCTACTGGGAAGACCAGGGCTACAACTGGTTCAGCGGCGTCTGAGTTCTGCAGGTCTGCACATCACCACGTCACCACAGAGAGGCGTGCTCGTCCTGATACGCCAGCGCGGTCTTGCGCCGCGAGCAACTTTCCCAGGCGGCGGTCAGGATCAGGATCGCCGCCGCCAGGCCGCCCACCATCAGCAAGTCGGTGACATGGCCGAACGCCGCCAGCAAGGCCAGCAGCACCAGCCCGGCCAGATGCGACAGCGGCAGGCGGCGATACACCACCTTCTTGTAGATCGCGTTGCCCAGGAGGTACAGCGCCGGCCCGGCAATCAGCACCAGCAATGGCGTGGCCGCGATGCGCTGGTCGGGATGCGCGATCACCAGTTCGGCGCCGACCGCCGAGACGATCACGCCGGCCACGATGATCACGTGGACATAATGGAAATACGCGCCGATGCGACCCGGATCGCTGGAATGCACGATGGCGTCGCTGCCGTCCTTGCTGCTGGTGTCGAAGTACAGCCACCACATCGCCAGCGCGCTGGCGAAGGCCACCACGAACGCCACCATGACCGGCGTCTCCCATTGCGATGCATGGGCCACGGTGGCGCCGGTGACCAGCAGCGCTTCGCCCAGCGCGACGATCACGAACAGCTGGCAGCGCTCGGCCAGGTGGCCCCCTTCGATGGTCCATTCGCGGGTGTCCGAATGTCCCAACCCGGGCAGTGCAAAGCCGATCATCGGCGAGAAGTATTCACAGGCGACCGCGATGATCCACAACGCCAGCCGGTGTTCCTGCGACAGGCCGCCGGCGATCCAGAACACCGCCGAGATGAACAGCCAGCCGAACATGCGGCGGAAATTCGGTGTCAGCGCGTGGTCCTTGCCCAGGCAGCACAGCACGAACAGCGTACGCCCGACCTGGATCGCGGCATAGGCAATGGCGAACACCAGGCCGCGCCCGGCGAATGCCTCGGGAATCGCCGCCGCCATCAGCAGGCCGACCAGCATGATGGCGAACAAGAGGACACGGATCTGCAGCGTCTCTGGATCGAACCAGTTGGTGACCCAGGAGGTGTATTGCCATGCCAGCCAGACCGCAAACCACAGCACCAGCGTCTCGACGGCGCCGGCGATGGTGAGGTTTTCCAGCAGGCGGTGCGACAACTGGGTCACCGCAAAGACGTAGATCAGGTCGAAGAACAACTCCACGAAGGAGACGCGCGCCTCATGTCCGTCGCGCACGCGCAGCAGACCGGTAAGCGGCTTTTTTGCCGATGACGTATTCATGTTCCCTCCCTGGATGACATGTGGCTATCGTCGCACAGGCACTCCGCTGCGGACAAGGCGCACGGCCTCCGAAACATCATAACGCCCCGCGACAGTTGCTTATATCTGACAGGCGGTCGGCGATGATTTTGTTTCGAGGCGTTTCCATTTCACGGTTTCGCGTCTGCGGCGAAACACAAAATTACAGTTGCAGCGCACGCCCTGATCTACATTGAAGCCGTCGCGACATGCTTCACGCGGTCGCATCATCAAATCGATTCACAAGGGAGCACATCATGCGCTACAAGAACCTCATCCTCGCCGTCGTCATTGCCACCGGTGCGGCGTCATCGGTCCTGGTGGCGCCGGTCGCGCAAGCACAGTCGCGCACTTCGGTCGACATCCGCATCGGCACACCGCCGCCGCCCCCACGGTACGAGCGCAGGCCGCCGCCGCGCCGAGGCTACGTCTGGGCGCCGGGCTACTGGGCCTGGAACGGTCATCGCCACGTCTGGGTCGGCGGCCATTGGGAACGCGTGCGCCGCGGCCGCCATTACGCGCCGCCGGGCTGGTATCAGGAACCGGAAGGCTGGCGCTTCAATCGCGGCGGCTGGGGACGATAACTTCCAGCGTCCGTGAAGACAGCGAGGCCTGGGCCGGCTGGCCGAGCAGTGCGTCCAGTTCGGCCACGGCGGTGATGTCGAATTGCGCGTCGGCCACCATGAAGCGCTCTCCCCGTGCCTAATTCTTCCTGTGCGCCTTGAGCGCAAATCGCGCCGGATCGAGCAAGGCCAGCAAGTCCTTGCCGAGCGGCGCCGGTTCGTCTTCCAGCGCGCATGCCACGATCTCGGCCGCCAGCGGCGCCCAGATCAGGCCGCGCGAGGCGTAGGCCAGCAAGGCGTACAGCTGCGGCCAGCGCGGCGCATCGCGCAGCTGGACTTCACCGCCTGCCGCCAGCGCCGCCTGATCGGGCAAGGCGCCGACCAGCGGCAGCCGGTCGGCCGAGACGCAGCGGAAACCGACGCGTCCCGGCAAACGATCCGGATCGATGTCGGGCGACACGCCCGGCAGCAATTGCCGCAGCTTGTCGAGATTGCCGGCGTGGCTGTCGGCGCGCAAGGCCGTGTCGCCGTCGTCGCGATCGTAACTTGCACCGACGCTGACCAGTCCGTCCACCGCGCCGGTCAGATAGCCATCGCCGCACAGTACGAACGGCAGATCCGGCAACGCCGCCGCCGGCACATGACTGACCTGTCCGCGTATCGCCTGCAACGGCAACGCGGCCGCCTGCATCAGTCCGGCCGACTGCATGCCGTTGGCGAGGATGACTACCGGCGCGGCGGCGATGACCTCGCCGTGAGCGTCGAGCGCCTGCCAGAGTCCATCGACACGGCGCAAGGAACTCACTTCTTTGCCAAAGTGACTTTGCAAACGATCGCCGCATGCACGCAGCATGGCTTCGCACACCGCCGCCGGACGCAGCCAGCCGCCGCGTGGGAAGAACCAGCCGCTGCCGGTCGGCATGCCGAGTCGCGAGGTCGCGTCCTGCGCCGACCACCACTGGGCGTAGTCGTGCGGATAATTCCAATGCCTTGCCGCCTGTTCAAATGCGTCGGCCTGCGCATCGTCACGCGCCACCTGCAGCACGCCGCAGGCGTTGCCGTGGTCCTGCTCGCCATCGAACACACCTGCCCGCGCCCATGCCTGCTGCGCAAACAGGAAGGCCGCTCGCGTCAGGCGCGCGGTCGGGTTGTCGTCGCGTGAAATCGCCGGCATGTAAACGCCGGCCAGATTGCCGGAAGCTTCCTGCGCGGCATGCGCATGCCGCTCGATCAGCGTCACCTGCCAGCCGCGCGCGGCGAGCGCTTCGCAGGCGGCGCTGCCGGCCAGGCCGGCGCCGATCACGAGGGCGCGGCGATCTTGCGGAACGGCGCGTCCGGGCACCTTCCAGCGCGGGGTGAAATGCGCGGTCAGCTTGTCGTCTTCATCCCGCGTGAAACCTGCTGCCGCCAACTCCCCGGCTGTCGCGTGCCATGCGCCCATGCGCAATTGCGCGCGCGGCGCCGCCAGTCGCGCCAGTCGTTTCAACTGCGGCGCGGTCCACCCGGCATCGTCTTGCAACAGGAACAGATCAATCCGCGCATCGACCTGCGCCAGGCTCGCGGCAATGTCGCCAATAATCAGCGTCAGCATCACGCGGCCCTGCTCCAGCAGCAGCCGGTGATAACCGGGCGTCAACGGCGGCCAGGCGTCGGCAAGCTCACCGGCAAGCGCCTTGGTGGACGCCATCGCACGCCATTGCTGCGCCGTCGGCGGCGCGGCATCGAGCAACAGGTAATGCAGGCGCTGCGGATTGTCAGCGTCGGCCTGTTCACGCAACGCCGCCCAGGCTTGCAGGAACCCATCGCTGCAGCCGGTTTGCAAAATCGTATAGATCGCCTGCCCGCGCCAATGCCGGCGCAAGGCATCGTCGGTGAAACTGGCGGAACGAAAAACAGCTGGGGTCATGCGGGCATTCCTGGTTCGGAAGCGGCCGTCGGCCGCAGCAGCAATATGAAATGAGTTCATGATACGCTGTCCCTCCATCACGTTGCGGCAGCGCCGGCCTGGCCTGGTCCACCTCCACCGCCGCCTCCGCCAGACCGCCGTCGGGACACCTGTCATGCCGCTTCGCCTGCCACCGCTTTCTTCCCTGCGCTTCTTTGAAGCCGCCGGCCGCCACCAGAGTTTCAAGCTCGCCGCTGCCGAACTCAACGTCACACCCAGCGCCGTCAGCCACGGCATCGTCAGCCTCGAACAAACCCTGGGCGTGGAACTGTTCATCCGCGCACCGCGCCGCCTGACGCTGACGCCGGCCGGCGCCGATTACCTGCGCTACATCTCCAAGGCCTTCGAACTAATTGCCACCGGCACGCAACGCTTGCCCGACCGCCACGGCCGCAGCATCTCGGTGAGCTGCGCACCGACGCTGGCGTCGCGCTGGCTATTGCCGCGCCTGCAGGATTTCCGCACGTTGTGGCCGGACACCAACGTCACCGTCGACACCTCGCCGCGTCAGGTCAACTTGCCCACCGACGGCTTCGATTTCGCCATCCGCATGAGTCGTGCGCCGGTCGCCGATCCGGCCTGGCGCAAGCTGTTCGGCGAGCAACTGGTACCGGTGTGCAGCCCGGCTTGTCGCGACAGCCTGCGCGGACGCGACGGCAAGGTCGACCTGCGCCGCGCCACGCTGATCCATGTCACCCAGGCCAGCGAAGACTGGCAGACCTGGCTCGCACGGACTGAAACGGACGGTGTCGACGCTCGCCGCGGCTTGCATGTCGACACCATCCAGCTGGCCTTTGAAGCAGCCATCGGCGGTCTCGGCGTGGCGCTCGGGAGGCGTCCGCTGGTCGATCGCGATCTCGCCAGCGGCGTACTGGTGGAGCTGAGCAAAGAGCTGCACACCGAGCTGGTCGACGCCGAAACCGCCTACTGGCTGGTCAGCGCCGACGACACCGCCGAACGCGCCGACGTGGCCGGCTTCAGGAGCTGGCTGCTGACCGAAGCGCAGGAGTCGGTGCACGCGGGTTAGCCGCGTCACGTCCTCTCGGCGAACATGAGTGAGCCAAGCTCACTCATCGTCAAAAAGCTTTCCTTTGTCGCTACGTTGCGCCGCTGCTAATGTGCGGTTCTGTGATCGCAACGGAGACATCCACCATGTCCGCAACCAGCCAGCCAATCGAGCCAACCCCGGCTCACCTTTCCCGCGCCGGCAACCCCGCGCTGTGGGTCGTCATCGCCGCCGCACTGGTGCTCAGCGTCGTCATGGGCACGCGCCAGACCTTCGGCCTGTACATCAATCCGTTTTCCTACGACCGTGGCTTGCCGGTGACGGTGATCGCCTTCGCCATCGCCCTGCACAATCTGGTGTGGGGCTTCGCCCAACCGTTCGCCGGCGCCGCTGCCGACCGTTACGGCGCCACGCCGGTGGTGGCGTTCGGCGCCCTCACCTTTGCCGCCGGGCTGGCGCTGGCGGCGGTGGCGCCGTCCGGCCTGCTGCTGATCATCGGGTTGGGCCTGCTGGTCGGCATCGGCATCAGCTGCACCAGCTTCGGCGTGGTGCTGGCCGCAGTCGGCCGCGTCGCCACGCCGCAACAGCGCAGCATGGCGATGGGCATTGCCAGCGCCGGCGGTTCGCTCGGCCAGGTGTTGCTGGTGCCGCTGGCGCAAACAGTGCGTGAGAGCGCGAGCGTGTCGGTGTCGCTGTTCGTGCTGGCCGCCATCGCGTTGGCGATTGCGCCGGCCGGCCTGATCCTGGATCGCGGTCGCAAGAAATCTTCGGCATTTGCACCTTCACCGGCAGCGCACGCCGCCGAATCGCCCACGTCGTCCCTGAAAGAAGTACTGGTGCTGGCCGGCCGTCATCGCGGCTATCGCCTGCTGACCATCGGCTTCTTCACGTGCGGGTTCCAGCTGGCCTTCATCGGCACCCATTTGCCCGGCTACCTGACGCTGTGCCACATGCCGCTCGGCCTCGGGGCAACCGCGCTGGCGCTGATCGGCCTGTTCAACATGGCCGGCAGCTGGGGCTGCGGCTGGCTCGGCGGACACTTCCGCCAGCAGTACGTGCTGGCCTGGCTGTACCTGGTCCGCAGCGGCGCCATCGCCATGTTCCTGGCGTTGCCCAAGTCCAGCGCCTCGGTCATGGTGTTCGCCGCCGTGATGGGCCTGACCTGGCTCGGCACGGTGCCGTTGACCAGCGGACTGGTGGCGAAAGTATTCGGCACGCGTCACCTCGGCACGCTGTTCGGCGTGTGCTTCCTGAGCCACCAGGTCGGCTCGTTCCTCGGCGCCTGGCTGGGTGGCTACATGTTCGACCTGACCGGCTCGTATACGATGGTGTGGGGCGCGACCGTGGCGGCCGGCGTGCTGGCAGCGCTGCTGCATTTCGCCATCGACGACCAGCCGGCCGGCAACAGCCCGGGCATGCTGGCGGGGGCGCTGAGCTGAAAGCCGACTTGCAAAAGTGACGCGCGCAGTACTCCCAAGGTCCTTGCGCGGCCGTGGAAAAACCGGGTGCGGCAAAACCCTTTAAAATCGTCCGCACCCATCATCCATGCGGCCAGCCGCGCTGCGTTCACTTCATGCTCGCCATCTTCAATGTCGTCTTCCCGATTTTTGCGCTGATCTTCCTCGGCTACCTGTGCCGCAAGCGCAATATCCTCAGCGTCAACGCCGCCAGCGAGCTGAACCGCTTCGTCATCTACCTGGGGCTGCCGGCGCTGCTGTTCGATTCGATTGCGCGCCTCACCCCGGCCGACTTCAGCAACCTGCGCTTCATCGCGGTGTTCGCCATCGGCATCGCGGCGGTGTTCGTGCTGACGGCCTGGATCAAATATCGCCAGGGCGCCGCCGCCGGCGACATCATCATCGACAGCCTCGGCACCTCGTACGCCAACGTCGGCTTCATCGGTATCCCGCTGTGCCTGCTGGCCTTCGGCCGCGACGGCATGCCGCCGGCAGTAATCGCCATGGTGATGACCGCCTGCCTGCTGTTCGCCATCGCCATCGTGCTGCTGGAAATCTGCCTGCACGCCGAAAAGCACATCGGCCGCAGCCTGCTCAAGACCGGCAAGTCGCTGATTCGCAATCCCATCCTGATCGCACCGATCCTCGGTAGCCTGGTCGCCGCCAGCGGCTATGTCTTGCCGACCGGCGTGCAGCAATTGTTCAAGCTGCTCGGCGCCGCCGCCAGTCCCTGCGCGCTGGTGTCGCTGGGACTGTTCCTGGCGCAGCCGATCGAACATAAGCAGACCGGCTCGGTGAGCCTGCTGGTCGGTTTCAAACTGTTGCTGCATCCGGCCATCACGGCGCTGTTCGCCTACTGGATCCTGCCGCTGCCGAAGATGTGGGCCGACACCGCGCTGCTGTTGTCGGCCATGCCGATCGGCACCGGCCCGTTCATGCTGGCTGAACTGTATCGGCGCGAAGCGGCATTGATGTCGCGCGCCATTTTGATTTCCACCACGACGTCTCTGGTCACGATCTCGCTGATCCTGGCGTGGATCGCCCATCAAGGAGTCTCTTCCGCATGAAAATCCAGATCACCTCCGACCTGCACCTTGAACGCATGACGCGGTCGTTCCCCGGCTACCGTGCGATCGAACCGACCGATGCCGACCTGCTCATCATCGCCGGCGACATCCACAATGGCGACGCCGCCATCGCCGCCTTCGCCGACTGGCCGGCGCCGGTGCTGTACGTGCACGGCAACCATGAGGCCTATGATGCGCAATATCCCGACGTGGTCGACGACATCCGCCGCAGCGCGCAAGCCTCGGGCGGGCGCGTGCGTCATCTCGAGAATTCAGTGGTGATCGAAGGCGGCGTACGCTTCCTCGGTTGCTGCCTGTGGACCGACTACGCCCTGCAACAGGAAGGAGCGCCGCAACTGGGGCTGGACGCGGCGATGAAACAGGCCGCCAGCATTCTGTTCGATCATCGCGTGATCACCATGCCGGGCGGCGCACCGTTCATGCCGAAGGATGCGCTGCAACTGCATCAAGGTTCGCGCGCCTGGCTGGAGCAACAACTGGCGCAAGACTTCGACGGCAAGACCGTGGTGATCACGCACCATGGCCCGCATCCGCAATCCATCCATGAACGCTTCGCCGGTTCGCCGCTGAACCCCGGCTTCATCAGCGACCTTACGCCGCTGCTGGCGCAGGCGGACTTGTGGGTGCACGGCCACGTGCATGACAGTTTCGACTACACGGTGGCAGGCTGCCGCGTCGTCACCAATCCGCGCGGCTATGCGCTCAACCTGAAACAGGCGGCGACGTTGGCAGATATCAAGTGGGAGAATCCGGCCTTCGATCCGCAGTTGGTGGTCACGATATAGGCGGGAACGGCAGCCGGATTCAGCGCGCGCTGAACTCCAGCGTGGTGACCAGGGTGTCGTTCTTTTCCTGCAGCAGTTCGGCGAATCGCTCGGCCGGCACCGGCGGGCTGAACAGGTAACCCTGCATCTCGTCGCAGCCGTGCTGGCGCAGGTAGGACAGCTGCTCCTCGGTCTCCACGCCTTCGGCGATGACGTGCAGCTTGAGGCTGTGCGCCAGCGAAATGATGGATACCGTGATCGCCGCATCGTCGGCGTCGAGCGTGATGTCGCGCACGAAGGACTTGTCGATCTTGAGCACGTCGATCGGGAATTTCTTCAGGTAGGACAAGCTCGAATAGCCGGTGCCGAAGTCGTCGATCGACAAATGCACGCCGAGGTCCTTGAGTTCGCGCAGGATGCCGATGGCGTGTTCGACGTCGGTCATCACCAGGCTTTCGGTCAGCTCCAGTTCGAGGCAGTCGGCATCGAGTCCGGTCTCCTGCAGCACCTTGGCGATCGATGACACCAGGTCTTTCTGCACGAACTGGCGCACCGACAAATTGACCGAGACGCGCAGATTTCCCAGCCCGGCTTCCTGCCATGCACGCGCCTGTGCGCACGCGGTGCGGATCACCCATGAGCCGATCGGCAGGATCAGGCCGGTCTCTTCGGCCAGGCTGATGAAACGCGCCGGCGACACCATGCCCAGTTCCGGATGGTTCCAGCGGATCAGTGCTTCCATGCCGACGATGCGGCCGCTGCGCAGATTGATCTTGGGCTGGTAATGCAGCAGGAATTCATTGCGCTCCAGCGCGAGGCGCAAGTCGCCTTCGATGCGCAGGCGTTCCAGCGCCTGTGCGTTCATGGCCGGCGTATAGAACTGGTAGTTGTCGCGGCCGCTTTGCTTGGCGCGGTACATGGCGATATCGGCGTGCTTGACCAGCACCTCGGCTTCGCGGCCGTCGTCGGGATAGGCCGCCACGCCGATGCTGCAGGTCGGGAAGAAGGTATGTCCCTCGATCGTCATCGGCGCCGCCACGGCTTCCTGGATGCGGTGCAGGTGACGCGTGTCGAGGCCGATGCCGGTGTACTCGGACATCACGATGACGAACTCGTCGCTGCCCAGCCGCGCGATGGTGTCGGTGTCGCGCACCGCCGCGCGCAGGCGGCCGGCGATGGTCTTGAGCAGCAGGTCGCCGGCCTCGTGGCCGAGCGTGTCGTTGACGAACTTGAAGCGGTCGAGGTCGACGAACACCACCCACAGCGAGCGCTGGTAACGCTCGGCGTAGGCCATCGCTTCTTCCAGCACCTTGCGCAGCATGTTGCGATTGACCAGCCCGGTCAGCACGTCGCGGTTGGCCTGGAATTCCAGCTCCGCTTCGTAGCGCTTCATCGACGTGATGTCGTACAGCGCCGCGACGAAATGCGTGACCGCGCCCTGCTCGCTCTTCACCGGCGCGATGTACAGGTCGTTCCACACTTCGGCGCCGTTCTTGTTGTGGTTGCGCAGCACGACGTTGCCTTCGCGCTGCTCGCGCATGGCGCTCCAGATTTCTTCGAAACCGTGGGCATGGCCGTCGGCTGCGTTATCGCTTTCCAGCATGCGGATGCTGTGCCCGATCACTTCGTCGGCGCTGTAGCCGGTGATGCGCTCGAATGCCGGATTGACGTACTCGATCGGATAGTCGGGCGCGGTCGCCTGCATGATGATGATGGCGTTGGCGCTCGCTTCGATGGCGCGCTGGCGCAGCTGCAGGGCTTGCTCGGCTTGCTGGCGCGCATGGATGTCTTCCTTGAGCAGCACGTTGGTCAGGCGCAGCTCGGCAGTGCGTTCATCGACGGTGCGCTGGATGCGGCGCGAGCGCATCGACAGCGTATACAAGTAGGCCGCCGCCAGCAGCGTGAGCAAGGTGCCGGCGCCGAGGATCAGCAGCGAGCTGGAATGATTGGCGGTCAGTGCGATCGGCGCCGACTTGGCTTCCAGATGCCAGGGCTGGCCGGCGATATTGAAGGTGCGACGAATGCGCACCGGCTTGCGGTAACCGAGCCAAGACGGCAACAATGTTTTGGCGGCGGTTCCGTCGCTGCGATAGACCAGGTCGACCGGATCGGCGTGCTCGCCGACGAACACGCTGACGTCGACGTCTTCGCGGCGCAGCGGTCCGACGGCGCTGAAAATTCGTTGCAGCAGCACGCGTGCATGGAACACTGCGGTAGTGTCGCCGATCACTGCGGCCTGCCGTTGCGCCAGCGTGTCGAGTGGCATGCCGGCGCGATACACCGGCATCAGCACCAGCAGGCCGCGTTCATTGGTGGATGCCTGCGCCAGACGGAACGCCCCGGTCGAGACCGGCTTGCCGCTGTCGATGGCTTGCTGCAGCGCCTGCATGACGGTGGCGTTGGCCGACATGTCGAGGCCGAGCGCGGGGCGATTGCCTTGCAGCGGCTCGAGATAATCAACCACCAGGTAACGCTCGCGGATCGGCGACGGCACGGTTTTGCCTTCCACCAGCGCGCTGATGCCGAAGCCCGGATAACGCGCCTGCATGGCGTTCTCGAAACCGGCGCGTTCGCCGCGCGTGACGAAGCGCTGGAAACTGAACGCCTGCACGTGCGGGTACTTTTCGATCAACGGCGCGGTGAAGGTCTTGAATTGCTCGCGGGTAGGGTTGTCAACGGTGGCGAACAGGCGGTTGATGACCGTCAGCACCTGCACCGCTTCTTCCAGACCGCGCTGCAGCGTGGTTACCCGCAGCAACGCGCGCCGTTCGAAGTCGAGATTGAAGGCGTCGTCTTCCAGCTTGCAGGTCGCAAGGAATAGCAAAGCGGTCACGCCAAAGCCGATGATCAGCGTCAGCGACACCGAGATCGAGGCTCCTACACGTTTGATCGCTTTGTACATGCGGGGTGACATTTTCGTGACCGGTATGAGGCCATGATAAACGCGCCACCCTGCGCGCAGACGCATTACCGATTAATTTTTTTCCAACTTTATCGCGAGAAAGTTTTGCTCGCCGCACGCATGGAAGGCTTCACTGAAAGTGCGCAAAGCTTGTCCTACAGAGAAAACGGTTGCCCCGTGCAGCACCTCACCAGAACGGGGCGCGCCGCAATGCAAAACGCGCCACAAAATGCAGCGCGTTGTTGTGTCTTTCAGGAAAGTTTACCGAGGGGCGCGATGCTGCGACTGCGGCATTTTTACCACGCAGCGTCCTTGCCCGGCGTCCGGCGTTGCTCTTGCTCGATCGCCTGGGCCTGCATGAATGCCGTGAAGGAACGTTCGATGGTGGCGCGCTCGACGTCCTTGGTGATGAACACGATGCGCGTGCGGCGGTCTGCCGACGGCCAGGCCGGCAATGTCACGGTCGGATGGAAGATGTGCTGCACGCCGTGGATCACGGTGGGCTTGTCTTCGCCGGCGAGATTGATGATGCCCTTGATGCGCAGGATGTTCTGGCCCTTGAACCCGACCAGCAGGCTCAGCCATTCGTCGAACAGATGCGGCGCGATCGGCTGGTCGAAGCTGAAGCAGAAAGCCCGGATGTGATCGTCGTGGCGGTTGATGTCATGGCCGTGGTCTGCATGCCCGTGCTTGTGGCCATGCTTGTGACCATGGTCGTGACCGTGATGATGATGGCCGTGCGCATGATCATGTTCATGCGCGTGCGGCGCTTCATACGCTTCTTCGCTGAGCCAGCGTTCGACGTCGGGCGTCTTGTCGGCGGCGCGGAACAGGCCGGCGTCGAGCAGTTGTTGCGGCGCCACCCGGCCTTGCTGCGACAGGATTTGTTGCGCACCCGGATTGATCTGCTTCAGGCGCGCCTGCAAATCCCGCAGCGCGGCTGCGTCGTCTGCATTGGCCAGATCGCTCTTGGTCAGCAGCAGGCGATCGGCCACGGCGGCCTGCTGCACCGCTTCGATGTGGTTGTCCAGCGTGGCATTGCCGTTGACCGCGTCGACGGTGGTGATGACGCCGTCGAGCCGGTACTTCGACGCGATGAAATTGTCGGTCATCAAGGTGTGCAGGATCGGGATCGGCGAGGCCAGTCCGGTGGTCTCGATGATGACGCGGTTGAACTTGCGCTTGCCGCCTTCGGCGAAGCGCCAGGTGATGTCCTTGAGCGTTTTCTTGAGGTCGCCGCGGATGGTGCAGCACAGGCAGCCGCTGCTCATCTCGACCACCACTTCGTCCTGGCTGTGCGCCACCAGCAAATGGTCGAGGCCGATTTCGCCGAACTCGTTGATGATGACCAGCGTGTCCTTCAGCTCGGGCTGGGCCACGAGGTAGTTCAGCAGTGTGGTCTTGCCGCTGCCGAGGAAACCGGTCAGCAGCGAAATCGGGATCAGTGCGGGGGTATCTTGTGTGGGTTGCGTCATGGCGGGACCGGCTTCAGTCATTGTCGTGCGACGGCAGCAGATGGCCCAGCTTGGCGGCCTTGGTGCGCAGGTAGCGGATGTTGAACGGATTGCGATTTTCCACCAGCGGCACGCGCTCCAGCACCTCGATGCCGTTTTCCTGCAGGGCGTTGACCTTGCGCGGATTGTTGGTCATCAGGCGCAGGCCCCTGATGCCGAGATGTTCTGCCATCGGCACCACCATGGTGTAGCGCCGCATGTCGGCCGGAAAGCCCAGTTGCAGGTTGGCCTCGACCGTGTCGGCGCCGCCGTCCTGCAGATGGTAGGCGCGCACCTTGTTGAGCAGGCCGATGCCGCGGCCTTCCTGGCGCAGGTAAAACACCACGCCGCGTTTTTCCTTGGCGATGCGGCGCAGGGCGGCTTCGAGTTGCGCACCGCAATCGCAGCGCTGGCTGAACAGTGCGTCGCCGGTCAGGCATTCGGAATGCACGCGCGCCAGCACCGGCTCGCCGTTACCCACATCGCCCAGCGACAACGCCAGGTGTTCTTTGCCGGAAACGTGGTCGACGAAGGCGTGCAATTGGAAAGTGGCCCACGGCATCGGCAATGCGCAGGAGCTGACGAATTCCAGGTTTTCTTCCGGAATGACGACGTCTGTTTCGATGTTTTCTGGTGACGACATGAGGAACCTATGTAATTGCCTGGCGCCGTAACATGGCGCAACCGCCTATCTTACAACGGGGCTCCGTTTATTTCAGGCTGGCGCGCGGTTCTTCAAGCCCGGAACGGCGTTTTAATTGTAGGTAAACGCCAGCGCGGCCCGAAGGCCGCGCTGGCTTGCCGCCCTGCCGCAAACGATCAACGGTCGCGATTCTTGCCCGGCAGCATGCGCACCAGCAAGGCGCCCAGCGAGGCGACCGTTGCCAGACCGACCACGCCGATCCAGCCCCATTGCGCCAACAACAGACTGCCCAGCGCAGCGCCGGCCGCCATGCCGACGAACATGCCGACGAACAGCACGGCGTTGAGGCGGCTGCGGGCGCCCGGCTCGATGCTGTAGACGATGGTCTGATGCGCCACCAGCGTGGCCTGCACACCAAGGTCAAAACCGATTGCCGCCAAGGCCAGCAACCACAATTGGCCGCTGGTCGAGAACGCCGGTCCGAACGCCATCGCCACGAAGGACAGGATCGCCAGGCCGATGCCCAGACGCGTTACCAGTTCAGGGCCTTTCTTGTCCGAGATGCGGCCGGCCAGCGGCGCGGCCAGCGCACCGGCGGCGCCAGCCAGGCCGAAGGCGCCGGCGGCGGCGCTGCCCAGGTGGAACGGCGCCGCATGCAGCATGACCGCCAGCGTCGACCAGAAGGCGCTGAAGCCGACCGACAGCAAACCCTGGGCCAATGCAGCGCGGCGCAGCGCAGGATGCTTTTGCACCAGCTTGCCCAGCGAACCCAGCAAGGCGCCGTACGACAGGTGCGTGGTGGCCTTGAAGCGCGGCAGGCCGCGCCACGCGGCGACGCCGATCAGGGCGATGCTGACCGAGGCGGCGACGAACATGCTGCGCCAGCCGAAATGCTCGGCGACGAAACCGCTCAGCACGCGCGACAGCAGGATGCCGAGCAGCAAGCCGGTCATGACGGTGCCGACCACCTTGCCGCGGTTCTGTTCGGTGGCCAGCGTCGCAGCGGCCGGGACGATGTCCTGCGCCAGCGTTGCCGACAAACCGATTGCCAGGCTCGCGACCAGCAACACCGTGATGCCCGACGATGCGCCGGCCAGCAGCAAAGCAGCGGTCAGCACCGCGGCCTTGATCAGGATGATGCGGCGACGATCGTAACGGTCGCCCAGCGGCGCCAGCAGCAGGATGCCGAGTGCGTACCCGAGCTGGGTCAGCATCGGCACCATGCCGATGGCGCGGTCGGAGGCGCCGATGTCGGCGCCGAGGATGCCCAGCATCGGCTGCGAGTAATACAGCGAAGCCACGGCCAGGCCGGCGCCGGCCGACAGCAGCAGCATCAGCGAAGCGGGTAGCGCGTTGACAGGCGCGGCGGCCGTCGCAGCCGCAGGCGTAGCATGACTTGTATGCGTATTTTGAATGGAAGACATGATGGCGACCCCTTTTAGATGTTTGACGGTGTGGAGTTTGCCCGGCAATGCTGCGCCGCGGTAGTGGCATGGCGTGCAGAATTGTTATACGCTAACCGTATGAGCAAAGCGACCATCTCGGCTCCCGCCGCCCTTCCCTCCGCCGCTGCCGGCGCCTCGGACCGCATCGAACTGATCCAGACCTTCGTGCGCATCGTCCAGGCCGGCAGCCTGTCGGCCGCCGCCAGCCAGCTCGGCACCACGCAACCGACCATCAGCCGCCGCCTGCAGTTGCTGGAACGCTCGCTGGGCGTGCGCTTGTTGCAACGTTCGACCCATGCGATGAAGCTGACCGAGGACGGCGAGCGTTGCTACGAGCGCGCGCTCGACCTGCTGGCCGGCTGGGAATCCTTCCAGTTCGATATGCGCGGCGCCGGCGTCGAGGCCGGGGGTTCGCTGCGCGTGGTGGTACCGAACGCCTTCGGGCAACGGCAATTGATCGCGCCGCTGGCCGAGTTCATGCGACGTCATCCGGCCATCACAGTGGAATGGCTGCTGTATGACCGTGTCGCCGATTTCATTGCGCACGGCATCGACTGCGCAATCCAGGTCGGCGAAGTCAGCGATCCCGCCGTGGTGGCGATCCGCCTGGCCGAAGTGCCGCGCATGATGGCGATCGCGCCGGCCTTGCTGGCGCAATATCCGGCGCCGACCCATCCGCGCGACCTGGCGGCGATGCCGTGGCTGGCAATCCCGCAGTTTTACCGGCGCGACGTCACGTTGAAGAATACCGTCACCGGAGAAGTCGCCGAGGTGGCTTTCCAGCCGCGCCTCAGTTCCGACAGCCTGTATGCGCTGACCAACGCGGCGGTGGAAGGCGTCGGCCTGATCCTCGGTTCCGCCTGGCTGCTGGCGGAACACATGGAGCACGGCCGGCTGGTGCCGCTGTTGCCCGAGTGGGAAGCCGTGCCGTTGCCGGTGTCGATCATCTATCCGTATGCGCGCTTCTATCCGGCGCGGCTGCGCTACTTCATCGACACCATGCGCGAGGCGATGCCGGCGGCGGTGGGCAGCGCGGCACATTGGCACGCGCGCTGATTACTTTGCTGCCGGCGCAGTGCCAGGAATGCCGACGCGGATCAATTCCGAAAAACGCGCATCATTCCCCGCCGCCAGCGCACGTTCGGTAATGCGACCGCGCGCATGCAGCGTGGCGTAATCGAATCCCGGCGTCAGGCCGCCGACGTCGTACGCGTATTCGGCGAGATAGCCTGACGCCAGCAGGCGATAGTCGAACGGCAATTGCGGGTTGATGGCGCGCGCCAGGTCGAACACGATGGTCGTGCAATTGCTGGTCAGGGTGTTGTAGAAGGCCGGCTCGCGCTCGAGCCTGGCTGCTTCGCCGGCGTAACCGATGAACAACTTGCGCAAGGTGGCCGGCTCGACCTGCAAGCGATACATATACACGTCTTCCCCGCGCACATTGCTGCGCACGCGCACGATATCGCGCTCCTCGCTGGCCACCAGCACGGTCTCGAACTTGCGGAAGAAGCCGCCCAGCGCCGAAAAACTCTCGCCCTTTTCCTTGCGGATTTCCACCGAAAACGTCAGGTAGCGGCCGTCGTCGAAACCGAACGACACCAGCGTGTGTGCAATCGCCGGCCCCATCCAGTACGACAGCACCAGGTCCGCCGTGACCAGGCGGCCGAGGTCGTAGTCACGGGTTTCCCAGCGCACGGTGTAGTCGGTCTCGCTGCGCCAGTCGAAGTTGCGCACGTTGGTCAGACGCGCGTGGTTGCCGTCGATGTCGATATGCAAAAGGCGCGCGACGTCGTCGGCCCAGACGCGGTCATGCGAGGGTTTCAGCGTACTCCACCAACCCAGCATGCCCGCGCACAGCACGGCAAACCCGAGCAGCGGCCGCCAGCGTTGCCGCCACAAACCGTTCAGCGCCGCCAGCACCGCCAGCGCAAGCACCACGACCGCGACGGTGCGGATCTGCGCCGGCGCCTGCAACTGGTACCACAAGGCGAAGCCGGCCCATATGCCGGCCAGCGTGATCAGCACGCCGAGCAATAGGCACAGTGCGATGAAGAAAAATGTGCGGACGCGGCCGCCCTGCTCGTTCATGCGATTCACTGCCGCCGCATCACCATCTGCACCGAGCCCTGGCCGTGGCATTCGAAGGCCAGCGAAACGTCGGTCAGCAACTTGGCCGAGCACGTGGTCTGCTGGTCGAGCCAGCTCAGCGTGCTGCCGCTGACGGTGCCGCTGGCGCTGATCGGCACCGTCGGGAAGTTGCCTTCCATGGTGCCGGTGATGGCGGCCTTGCCCGCTGCGGTGGTGGCGAAGCTCAAGGTCCAGCGCTGCGCCGAGCCGAAGGAATTGTTGCCAGCGCCGGCCCACTGGCCGTCAAACGGGGTCGGCCTGAGTTCGGCGTTCTCGGGTTTCTTTTCGGCCGGGGCCGGCGCCATGGCGACTTGCTTGCATACCTGGCAACTGATTTCGGTGATGTTGGCGCGGCTGATCTGCTTCTGGCCCCAGATGGTGTCGGCGCCGGTATTGCCGCTGACCAGCACGTTGAAATACGGCGTGCCGTCGACGTAATAGTTGACTTTGGAACAAGCCGGGGCGGACGAGGTGAAACGCAGTTCGGAGGCATACGACCCAAGGGTGGTCGCCTCCACCGGCTTGACCGCAATCGAGGCAGAGCACGTGCCCGCGCTCTGCTGGCAATCGCAGCCCGGTTCGGCGGCGCGTGCAGTGTGCGGCAGAGAAGAAACGGCGATGACTGCCGCCAGCATCAGGGCAGTCCCATATGTGCGCTGAGCACTATGAGATCGCTTGATCCGATAAAACAATTCCATCATCGTTGACTCCCCCTTTTTGGATGCCTGCCCTCCGAGGCTGACACGTTGGCTTGCGGCACGGTGCGGCCATGGTACACCGCCGTCTCGCGGAGACTGTACGCCGCACGGGCGGCTGCGACGGATCGCATGATGCCGGACGGCATCTTCGATGCTGAACACATGCTGAGCACAACCTGACGCCGGCATGACCGGATTGTCATATGTTCGTCATGCTTCTGTCCGACAGCGCGGCGCAGAATGTGTTCCACGATGACCGCAGCCCCCCTCCTTCAGCTTCACTCTCTAGCCATGCGGCCTGCATGGCTGACTGCGGTCGTCGTCTGACTTTTTTGGAGAACACACCATGCGTAAATTATCCCTCGCCTTCGCTGTCCTGGCCCTCACTTCCGCTGCCGGCGCCTACGCCGAAGCCCCCTATCCGGTCGACCAGCCATTCGTGTCCAGCGTCAGCCGCGCCGAAGTCAAACAGCAACTGATCCAGGCCGAGCAGCAAGGCCAGATCGCGGACGGCGACAACTATCCGGTCGCCATGCCGGCAACGTCGCACCTGAGCCGCCAGGACGTGCGTCAGGATTTGCTGCACGCACACAACATGCATGACGACGCCACGTACGCCGGCGCCTGACGCAGATCGGTGAGCCACTAGTGGCGACGCTAGCCCGGAGAAAATGAAAAAGCGGACCTGCCGTACTGCGCAGATCCGCTTTTTTTCGCCTTGCTTCCGCCCTGCTTCGGGTTGATTTCAGGCTTGCCTGAACTTGTTTACTTCACCGCAGCCAGCGCTGCATTGAGCGTGGCGCTCGGACGCATCACTTCGCTGACCTTCTTCGGATCGGCCAGGAAGTAACCGCCGATGTCGACCGGGTTGCCTTGCACCGCCTTGAGTTCGGCGGTGATCTTGGCTTCGTTCTCGGTCAGTGTTTTAGCCAGAGGGGCAAACTTGGCGGCCAGTTCGGCATCTTCCTTTTGCGCTGCCAGTTCCTGCGCCCAGTACATGGCCAGGTAGAAATGGCTGCCGCGGTTGTCCAGCTCGCCGGTCTTCGGCGATGGCGACTTGTTGTTGTCCAGCAGCTTGCCGGTCGCATCGTCGAGCGCCTTGCCCAGCACTTGCGCCTTCTTGTTGCCGGTCTTGATGCCCATGTCTTCCAGCGACACCGCCAGCGCCAGGAACTCGCCCAGCGAATCCCAGCGCAGGTGGTTTTCTTCCACCAGTTGCTTGACGTGCTTCGGCGCCGAACCGCCTGCGCCGGTTTCGTACATGCCGCCGCCGGCCATCAATGGCACGATCGACAGCATCTTGGCGCTGGTGCCCAGTTCCATGATCGGGAACAGGTCGGTCAGGTAGTCGCGCAGGATGTTGCCGGTCACCGAAATGGTGTCGAGGCCGCGGATCACGCGTTCCAGCGTGTAACGCATGGCGCGTACCTGCGACATGATCTGGATGTCCAGGCCCTTGGTGTCGTGGTCCTTCAGGTACGTCTCGACCTTCTTGATCAGTTCAGCTTCGTGCGGACGGTACGGGTCGAGCCAGAACACGGCCGGCATGCCGGAGTTGCGGGCGCGGGTGACGGCCAGCTTGACCCAGTCGCGGATCGGTTCGTCCTTGACCTGGCACATGCGCCAGATATCGCCTTGCTCGACGTTTTGCGTCAGCAGCACTTCGCCTGTGGCCAGGTCGACGATGTTGGCGACGCCGTCCTCGGCGATTTCGAATGTCTTGTCGTGCGAACCGTATTCTTCCGCCTTTTGCGCCATCAGGCCGACGTTAGGCACGGTGCCCATGGTAGTCGGATCGAAGTTGCCGTTGGTCTTGCAGAAGTTGATGACTTCCTGGTAGATGCGGGCGAAGGTGCTTTCCGGGATCACTGCCTTGGTGTCTTGCGGCTTGCCGTTGGCATCCCACATCTTGCCGCCGATACGGATCATGGCCGGCATCGAGGCGTCGACGATCACGTCGTTCGGCGCGTGCAGGTTGGAAATGCCCTTGGCCGAGTCGACCATGGCCAGCGACGGACGGTGTTCGTGACAGGCGTGCAGGTCACGGATGATTTCTTCCTTCTTCGACGACGGCAGGGTTTCGATTTTTTCGTACAGGTTGACCAGGCCGTTGTTGACGTTCACGCCCAGTTCGTCGAACAGCTTGCCGTGCTTGGCAAACGCTTCCTTGTAGAAAATCTTCACGGCGTGGCCGAACACGATCGGGTGCGAGACCTTCATCATGGTGGCCTTGACGTGCAGCGACAGCATCACGCCGGTCTTGCGCGCATCTTCGAACTGCTCTTCGTAGAACTCGCACAGCGCCTTCTTGCTCATGAACATGCTGTCAATGATTTCGCCGGCCTTCAGGGAAACCTTGGGCTTGAGGACGGTGGTCTTGCCGCTCTTGCCGATCAGTTCCATCTTGACGTCGCGTGCGGCGCCGATGGTCATGGATTTTTCACCGTGGTAGAAGTCGCCGTGGGTCATGTGCGCCACGTGGCTGCGCGACGCCATGCTCCACTCGCCCATGCTGTGCGGGTGCTTGCGTGCGAAGCGCTTGATCGATGCCGGCGCGCGGCGATCCGAATTGCCTTCGCGCAGGACCGGGTTGACGGCGCTGCCGAGCACTTTGGAGTAGCTCTTCAGGATTTCTTTTTCTTCGTCGGTTTTCGGATCTTCCGGCAGGTCAGGGATCGCATAGCCGCGCGATTGCAGTTCGCGGATCGCGGCTTGCAGCTGCGGCACCGAGGCGCTGATGTTCGGCAGCTTGATGATGTTGGCGTTCGGGTCCTGGGTCAGCTGGCCCAGCGCGGCGAGATTGTCGGGAACGCGTTGTTCGGGTGTCAGACGGTCGGGGAATTCGGCCAAAATCCGCGTGGCCACCGAGATATCGCTTTCAACGACGTTGACGCCGGCCGGCGCGGTGAACGTCCTGATGATGGGCAGCAGAGAGTAGGTCGCCAGCAGCGGCGCCTCATCAGTCAGCGTATAGATGATGGTGGAGTTATCAGTAGTCACGGTGATGTCCTTGCGGGGTTGGTGTTTGATGAGCCGTCTCGGAGGCTGCCGCACCATCAAGGGGGCCGGACAAGGCGAAGCGAACGATACGGGTAGTACCTGGCTTGCCTGCCCGACGGCGCAATGCGTCGGATTGATGTTGCAACAACTTCGTATTGTATCGGTGCTTCCTTTCATGAACCTGTAAAACCTGCTTGAGATCTTGCTGCGAGGCCATGATCCGGCGTCGGGCGGTGCTCGGAATCCTCACGTACTCAAGTACGCTCCAAGGATTACACAACTGAGCTCCGCTCCGGCCGCCACCGGCTGATGGCCTCTCGCTACAGATCGCAAACAGGTTTAGAGGCTGAAGACAGGGCCGTTTCCTGCTGCCACTGCCTGAGCACCAACACAAAAACAACCGGTATTTTAGCCCGAAACCGTCGAAAACCGTTGATGACCGGGCCTGATGGCTTCGAAGCGGGGCTTGCCGGACCGCATCTTTAGCATCGAATGCCCGACGAAGCCGTCAATGGCGTCCAAAACCTGCCAAACCGCCGCTATTTCCGGCCAGCCCGCCCTCTCTCAAAACCTCGCCGCCGTCCTTGGCCGGATAGCGCGCCGGAATGGCAGCAATCCGCGCCAGGCCTTGCTTGAGCGGGCGCGATGCAGCGCCCAGAATGCAATCTCCGAAGCCCGCCCGACTCAACCCGACCTTTCAACCCGACTTCTCAACCGGAGCACATCATGACCCTCAACATCGGCGACGTCGCCATTCCCGACAGCAAGCTGGCCCGCGAGATTACCGAAGCCGTGCGCGACACGGTGTCGCCGCTGCTGTTCCATCATTCCAGCCGGGTGTATTACTTTGCCGCGCTGGCCGGGCGCCGGCGCGGCCTCAAATTCGACCCGGAACTGCTGTACTGCGGCTGCATGTTCCATGACATGGGCCTGAGCCACAAGCACAGCAGCGCCTGCGAACGTTTCGAAGTGGACGGCGCCAACGCCGCGCGCGACTTCCTCGACAGCCGCGGTATCGAGCGGAACGACATCGATACCGTGTGGAATGCTATCGCCCTGCACACCACGCCCGGTATTCCGCAGCACATGCATCCGGTGGTGGCGCTGGTGACGGCCGGCGTGGAAATGGACGTGCTGGGCATGAAATATGAAGAGTACAGCGACGCCGAACGCGAGGCCGTCGTATTGGCGCACCCGCGCGGCGGCAATTTCAAGGAAGACATCATCCAGACCTTCTACGACGGCATCCGTCACAAACCCCTCACCACCTTCGGCAACGTCAAGGGCGACGTGATCGCCGACAAGGAGCCGGCGTTCATTCCGGGCAACTTCTGCAGCGTGATCCGCAATTCGGCCTGGAAAGCCTGACCCGGTTCAGTCGCCGGCCGGCAGCGCCGCAACGATGCTGCGGAAGGCAGCCACCGTCAGCGCCTCGTCCTGCTCGTTGCCGTGGTCGCTGAGCTTGACGATGACGGTGTCGCTGACCGGGTCGATGTAGACGTACTGGCCATGGATGCCGATCGCGGTGTAGTCACGTGGCGCCGTTCCGCCGTCGCGGACGGCCGGACTGCGCGGCAGCCACCAGCCGCGGCCGTAGGCGAAATCGGCATCGGCCGCGCCGACTTCCGGCGGCCGTTGCATCCACGCCGCCGGCAACACCTGGACGTCGCCGGCGCGACCCTGGCGCAGATGCAGCAGGCCGTAACGGGCGAAATCGACAGCGCGCGCATTGACGCAGCAAAAGCTTTTTTCCACACCGTGCTTCTTGCTGTCGACGCTCCAGCTGGCGCCGTAGGCCGCGCCCATCGGCTGCCACAGCTTGCGCTCGAGATAGCGCGTGGCCGGTTCGCCGGTGGCTGCAGACAGCACCATGCCGAGCAACAGGTAATCGACGCTGCGGTAGGCGAAACCCTGCCCCGGCGTGAACGCGGTCTTGTCCAACCCGCGCAGGAAGCGCTTCAGGTCGGTGGTGATATACATGTAGGCGATCTGTGAAAACGCGCTGTCGTACTTCTCTTCAACACGGATGCCGGAATGCATGTTGATCAGGTCGTCGACGGTGACGGCGGCGAATTTCTCCGGCAAATCCGGCAAATACTTGCGCACCGGATCCGACAGCGCCGCAATTTTGCCCTCGGCCAGCGCCACGCCGACCAGGTCCGACAGCATCGACTTGGCTACCGAATACGACGGGAACACCGTAGCGCGCTGCGCACCCTGCGGATAGTGCTCGTAGACCAGGCGGCCGCGCTGCACCACCAGCAAGGCGTTGGTGTGGGTCTCCCGGAGGAAATCGGCAAAGCCGATACGCCCGCCGTCGCGCCACGCCAATTCAGGCGCCAGGTCGATCTTGCGCTCTTCAAAAGCGGCAGGCACGGCAGCGGCCGCCACCGGCGCGCCGTCGAAATATTCCCAGCTGCGCGAAGGCGGCTGCCAGTCCAGCGCCAGCCCGATCAGTGCCGGCGGCGACGGTAGCCGCGCCACGCCGGTGGCGGCGTAGGACAAGGCGATCAGGACCAGGGCCGCGCCGATGGCCCGGGTGGTTCTGGTGACGCCGGTGGTAGTTTTGTTGTGCGTCGGCACGTGATGCATTCCTTGGGTCCATTGCTTTTCGGCGCTATTGAAACACGATACGCGCGACCGGAGTGAAATCAGGCGACGGCCAGCATCTTCAGCGCCAGTCCCACCACCGCGCACACGGCGATCACCTGGATCACGTTGCGCTTGTAGCGCAACAAGGCCACCGCCGCAGCCAGCGCAATGGCCGCCGCAATCCAGTCGAAACCGGCGCCGAAGCCCTGCGGCCACAGCACGTGATAACCGAAGAAAGCCGCCAGGTTGACGATAACGCCGACCACCGCGGCCGTCACCGCCATCAGCGGCGCCGTGAACTTGAGATCTTCATGCGTGGCTTCCACCAGCGGGCCGCCTGCCAGGATGAACAAGAACGATGGCAGGAAGGTAAACCACGTCACCAGCGTCGCCGCAAGCGCCCCCGCCAGGAACAGATGTTCGGGCCCGAACACCGCCCGGACATAGCCCCCGACGAAACCGACGAACGCCACCACCATGATCAGCGGCCCCGGGGTCGTTTCGCCAAGCGCGAGGCCGTCGATCATCTGCACCGGCGTCAGCCAGTGGTAATGGTCCACCGCGCCCTGATAGACGTAGGGCAGGACGGCATAGGCGCCGCCGAAGGTCATCAGCGCCGCCTTGGTGAAGAACCAGCCCATCTGGGTGTAGGCGTGCTCCCAGCCGTACATCGACGCCAGCAGGCCCATCGAGATCGCCCACAGCGACGCCCCGATGGCGAGTACGCGGCCCAGACCGGACCAGCTGAACTTCGCGTGGGGCGGGGTGGGCGTATCGTCGTCGATCACCGCCCTGCCGTACGACGCGTCCCCTTTGGCGTGACCGCCGCCCACGGCAAACTTGTCTGGCGCCAGCTTGCTGCCGACATAGCCGGCCAGCGCGGCGGCGGCGACAATCGCAGGAAACGGCACCGCCAACGCAAAAATCGCCACGAACGATACCGCCGCAATCGCCCACAACACGCTGTTCTTGAGTGTCCGGCTACCGATGCGATGGGCAGCTTGCAACACGATGGCGGTCACGGCCGGCTTGATGCCGTAAAAGAGGCCGGCCACCAGCGGCAGATCCCCGAAAGCCAGGTAGAGCCATGACAACAGCACGAGGATCGCCAGCGACGGCAGTACGAACAACAGGCCGGCGGCGAGTCCGCCACGCGTCTTGTGGAGCAGCCATCCAATGTAGGTCGCCAGTTGCTGCGCCTCCGGTCCGGGCAACAACATGCAGTAATTCAGCGCATGCAAGAAGCGCCGTTCGGAAATCCAGCGACGATTTTCCACCAGCTCCTGATGCATGATGGCAATTTGCCCGGCGGGTCCGCCGAAGCTGATGAAGCCAAGCTTGAGCCAGAACAGGACCGCTGCGCCGAAGGTCGGCGGCTGAGGCGACGACGGCGGCGAGGGAGAGTGAGAGGAAGGCTGCATCTCGTCGGATGCGGATAATGCCGGATTAGTCATGCGCCGATTTTGTAGAAAAAAGTGTTGTTCCCGCCCGGCCACCCCGTGCGCAGCGCAAGGAGCCGGGCGGCGGTACGAGACGTCGCTGCTGCGGCCCTGCGTTCCACGACCGCGCACGCCAGCTTAACCGAATCGGAGTCGAATGACGATGCGGCGCCGGGTACAAGGGAAAAACCGCGCCGCTACCCTGGTGAAGGACTTCAGGCGCCTCCGGCATAGGTTGCGATGGCGCGTCGGGCGATCGTCAGGGCGGCATCCAGTTCCGCGGCCTTGACGATGCAGTCGGAGGCCGACGCAGCGCCCGACAGCAGGCCTTCCAGTTCGCCGGCCAGGCGATGCACGTCGCTCACCGCCAGTGTGCCGGCGCTGCCGCGCAGCTTGTGCGCAAGGGTTTTGGCCTGGGACAGTTCGTCAGCCTGGATGTGCGCCAGGATCTCGCTGCCGGTCTTGCCGTATTGCTCGGCGAACTTGCCGAGGAACTTGCGGTAGATGTCTTCGCTGCCCCAGGCTTCCAGGCCGACGGCGACGTCGATGCCGGACAGGTCCTGCGCCGGCGGGATGGCCGATCCTGCCGCCCCTGCGCCTCCCCTGCCGACGGCGGTGCTGGGGAACACGGTCGCGATCGTCGCCGACGGATACGCTGCCGGGGCATCGCGGCGGTGCTCCAGTTCGTCTGCCGGCAAGTGCCCGATGTGCTTGCGCACCACCGAGATGATCTGTTCAACGTTGTAGGGCTTGGACAGGAAACCGTTCATGCCGGCGGCCATCGCCGCTTCCTGCTGCGCCTTGAAAGCGCCGGCGGTCAGCGCGATCACCGGCAGTTCACGCAATTGCAGCGTGTCGCGGATTTCATGCGTGGCGGTGTAGCCGTCCATGACCGGCATCTGGATGTCCATCAACACCAGGTCGACGCCCTGCGGACGTTCACGCAGCCAGTCGACCGCTTCCTGGCCGTCGGCGGCGGCGAATACTTCTGCGCCGTCCGCTTCAAGGATGCGCTTGGCAACTTCACGGTTGATTTCGCTGTCGTCGACCACCAGCACGCGTACGCCGGTAATGCGGTCGTCACGCTTAACGGCCGCTTGCGGCGCCGTTTCGTTACTGCCTCCGTCCCTGGCTTCGCTGCGATGCTGGCGCACGTGGATGATGGTGTTGTACAAGGTCGACGGCGTCACCGGTTTGGTGATCACGGCGTCGACCAGTTCGGCGTCGGGCGCGTTTTGCACCTCGTCGCGCGCATACGCGGTGACCATGATGACGATGGGCGGCTGGCCTTGCGGCGAGGAGGCTTCGCGGATCGCCCTGGCTGCCGCCAATCCATCCATGCCGGGCATCTTCCAGTCGAGCAGGTAGATGTCGTAACAGAGGTTGTGACGCAGGCGCGTCATGGTCTTGGACACCGCGTCCTGGCCCGACTCCACCACATCGACCTGCCAGCCCATCGACTTGATGGTATCCGACAGCATGGCGCGCGCGGTGGCGTTGTCGTCGGCCACCAGAACGCACAGCGGACCGTCCGCAGGCAACTGGACGGCGGCCTGCGGCATTGCCTGGAACGGCAGCATGAACCAGAACTGGCTGCCCTTGCCCGGCTCGCTGGTGACGCCGATTTCACCGTTCATCAATTGCACCAGATGGCGGCAGATGGTCAGACCGAGTCCGGTGCCGCCATAGCGACGCGTGGTCGAGGTGTCTTCCTGGGTGAAGGCATGGAAGATGTCTTGCTGGCGTTCCTGCGGGATACCGATGCCGCTGTCGGTGACGGCGAAACGCAGCATCACCTTGTCGCCGATTTCGCTGACGACGGCGACGTGGATGCTGATCTCGCCGCGCGCGGTGAACTTGATGGCGTTGCTGACCAGGTTGGTGAGGATCTGTTCCAGCCGCAGCGCGTCGCCGTACAAATGCTCGACGCCGACGTCGTTGAAGCCGACCACCAGCTCGACGTCCTTGTCGCCGATGTTGGGCGCGGTGATGTTGACCACATTTTCCAGCACTGCGCTGAGGCGGAACGGCACATGCTCGACCTCCAACCGGCCGGCCTCGATCTTGGAGACGTCGAGGATGTCGTTGATGATGCCCAGCAGAGAATGACCGGCGACGATGATCTTGCGCACCAGGTCGCGCTGGTCGGATTGCAGCACGGTTTTTTCGAGCAGATAGGTGAGACCGAGCACGGCGTTCATCGGCGTGCGGATCTCGTGGCTCATGTTGGACAGGAAACTGCTCTTGGCGCGCGTGGCCGACTCCGATTTGCTCAGCGCCAGTTCGAGGTTGCTGTTGGTATCGCGCAGCGTGCGGGTCTGCTGCTCGACCAGACCTTCGAGATGCTGGCGGTACTGGCTGAGTTCCTTTTCGAGCCGCTTGTGGTTGGTGATGTCGCGCGCGATGTAGGAGATGCCCACGATCTTCTTGTCGCCATCGAGGATGGGCGAGACCGTCACCGAAATATCGAGCAGGCGGCCGTCCTTGTGCCAGCGCACGGTCTCGAAATTGGCGACCGTCTTGCCTTCCATCAGCTGGTCGGTAATATGGCGCGCCTCGCCGTTGCGCTCCGGCGGCACCAGGATGTATGCCGACTGGTTGAGCACTTCGCGCGACAGGTAGCCGAACAGTTTTTCGGCAGCCGGATTCCAGCTGTTGATGACGTCGTCGAGACCGGTGCCGATGATGGCGTCTTCCGACGACGCCACGATCGAGGACAGAATGGAACGGGTTTCCTGATGGCTCAACAGGTCGGCCACGCGTTCCTGGCTGGCGCTCAATGCGGCCTCGGCCTTGAGGCGGTCATGCACGGCGGCCTCGCGGCGGCGGCGATTGCTGGCCAGTTGCCAGCTCAGCATCGCCAGCGCCAGCAGGATCATGCCGACAAACAGACTCAGGCGCAGCAGGATGCTGTAGTTGTCGACCAGCACGCGTTTTTCAGGCAGGTATAGCACGACAGTCCAGGGCGATTGCTGGTGCAGGCCGTAACGGCCGGTACTGGCGTCGAGGTCGACGCGCTGCCATGACCAGATGCCGTCCTCGTTGAGGGTGCCAGCCGCCTGCTCGCTGATGGCTTTCCAGACCTTGGGATTGCGTTTGCCGAGGGTTTCTTCGCGCTTGAACATGAAGGCCCACTCGTCCGCCGAATTGGTGCTGTACAGCCAGTAGCCGTCGCCATTGAGCAGCATGGCGCGATTGGCGCCGCGTTCCACCTGGTTGGAAAAGCGATCCAGTAGCGGCGCCATCAGCACGTTGATGACCACGATGCCGCCGGGGGCGCCGTCGGCGGCGGCGACCGATACGGCGAGCCGCACAGTCGGCTTGTGCGGTACTTCGATCTTGTTGTTCTCGACATTCAGATCCATCGGCGACACCAGCATCTGACCCCGCTGCAGCGCTACCGCGTCATTGAAATACGATCGCCCCTTCTTGTTCTGCAACGCCGCCGCCGGCACCGCCGCCGGGCCCATGCTGGTCATGTTGACGCGCACTCTCTCCATACCGCTGCGGTCGATCCAGCGCACCTGGTCGTAGTAAGGATTGCGCAACATCAGCGTGGAAAAATTCTGCGCCATCTGCGCCAGGTTTTCCGGCGTGGGGTCGTTGATGGCGCGCGCAACCGGCACTTCGCTGGTGAGGATGCTGAGGTGACGCAGCGGTGCGTCGAGGTCGTTGGTCAGCGAAGCGGCGCCGAGCGAGACGCGTTCGCGCTGCTCCAGTTGCAGGCGGCGCATTTCGGCGTCGATGCGGTTGTAGTAGAGAAACCCGGCGGCCACCAGCACCAGCACGGCCAGAGGCAGGAACTGCGCCAGAAAGTAATGCGGATTTCCCTTCGCCCTGCGCATGCGTTCTCCTGTCGGCAATCGTGTGGCGGTGGCGGCTGCGGCTGCAAGCCTGGCCCGGGACGGGAGTCCGCCTTGCGGCGATTGCGTCAAGACTCGCCGCCTCTGATCCGGCTCTTATCCCGTTCTCGTTCTTCTCTTTCTTATCTCGTGCTTATTCCGCTCTTATCCGACCCATTATGCCCATGAACTTTGAGCATGGCAATTTGGCGTGCGCGCCGGCGCCAACCGCCTATTACGCGCCCCTTGCCGGGCGCGGCGCAGTCAGACAAGACAGCATCTTGCCGCCAGCGCAACGCCCTATCGCGCGGCGTAGTTTTTTGCCAGAGCCGGTTGAACTTTCGTTGTAAGCATGCGGCCAAACTGGTCTGCTTCCAGCCAATTTTCAATGAGTCCATCATGAATGAAAACCAGCAAGAAGAACCCCGCGGCGGCGGCGCTCGCCGCCCTTCCACACCTTCGCCGCATCCCGGCGATCCGATGCTTGTCGAATCCACAAGACTGACCGAAGACGGAAGCGCCGCGCCCCAACTCAAGCGTCGCTCGTTCCTGATGTGGGTCGGTTCCAGCAGCGCATTGGGCGCGTTGCCGGCCACGGCGCCGGTCGCAGTCTCCGCGCCGGTCGGTGCGGCGGATGCGGCGGACGACTCGCAGGTCACGGTGCGCCTGACCGTCAACGACATCGCGCAGGAAGCCAAGGTCGACGTGCGCACCAGCCTGCTCGACTACCTGCGCGAAAACCTCCAGCTCACCGGCACCAAGAAAGGCTGCGACCACGGCCAGTGCGGCGCATGCACGGTGCACGTCAATGGCCGCCGCGTGAACTCGTGCCTGAGCCTGTTGGCGGTGCATGACGGCGACAGCGTCACCACCATCGAAGGGCTAGGCTCTCCCGACCGGCTGCATCCGCTGCAGGCCGCCTTCGTCGCCCACGACGGTTTGCAATGCGGTTATTGCACGGCGGGCCAGATCATGTCGGCGGCGGCGCTCCTGACCGAACCCTGCGGGCCGGCCGACGCCGATGTCAAGGAAGCCATGAGCGGCAACATCTGCCGCTGCGGTGCGTACTCCAACATCGTCGCCGCCATCCGCCAGGTGCGCGACGCCGGCTGATCCGCCCTCACCACATCCTTCAGGAGCCGCCATGCACACCTTCCAGATGCTGCGCGCACACAGTCCCGACGAAGCCGTGCGCCTTGCCGCGGCTGCGGTCGAGACAGCACCGCAACCGATACGCTTCCTCGCCGGCGGCACCACGCTGGTCGACCTCATGAAACTCGACGTCGAGCAGCCGCAACACGTCATCGACATCAATCGCCTGCCGCTGAACCAGATCGAGCAGACCGCCGACGGCGGACTCAAGATCGGCGCGCTGGTGCGCAACAGCGACCTTGCCCATCATCCATTGATCGTGCAGCGCTATCCGATGCTGAGCCAGGCGCTGCTGTCAGGCGCGTCGGCACAGCTGCGCAACATGGCCACCACCGGCGGCAACCTGTTGCAGCGCACCCGCTGCGTCTACTTCCGCGACACCGCCATGGCCTGCAACAAGCGCCAACCCGGCAGCGGCTGCGCGGCGCAGGAAGGCTTCCATCGCAACCTGGCCATCCTCGGCACCAGCGAGCATTGCATCGCTTCCAATCCATCCGACATGAACGTCGCGCTGGCGGCGCTGGAGGCGATCATCCACGTGCAGGGCGCAGGCGGCGCACGCATCGTTCCCGTCGGCGAATTCCACCTGCTGCCGGGCAGCACGCCGCAGCGCGAGACCGTGCTGGCGCCGGGCGAGCTGGTGACCCATGTCACGCTGCGGCCGCCGGTGGCGAATGCCGGATCGACTTACCTCAAGCTGCGCGATCGCGCTTCGTATGAATTTGCACTGGCTTCGGCGGCGGTGCAGCTGAGCGTGGACGGCGGCCGCATTTCGCGTGCCCGCGTGGCGCTCGGCGGCGTCGGCGCCAAGCCGTGGCGTTCTGTCGACGCCGAAGCCGTGCTGCAGGATGCCGCGCCGACGGTGGAGGTGTTCGCCCGCGCCGCCGCTGCTGCGGTGCGCGATGCACGTCCGTTGCGCGACAACGTGTTCAAGGTCGACCTGATCCAGCGTTGCCTGGTGCAGGCGCTGCGCACCTGCTCGACCACCGCACCTGACGCCAATCGAAGGAGCGCATGATGCCCGCATCCGTACAGCCCCAGAATCCGTCCGGCCAGAACGGTGTCGGCGCCGCCGTGCCGCGCATTGACGGCCCGCTCAAGGTCACCGGCCGCGCCCATTACACTTCCGACCGCCGCTACCCCGACATGCTGATCGCGGTGCCGGTGTGCTCCACCATTGCGCATGGCGAGGTCCGCGCCATCGACACTGCGAGCGCGACCGCGATGCCCGGCGTGCACATGGTTTATACCCATGAAAACATCGGCCGCTTCTTCCACATCAATCCCTCCTCGGGCGTCAAGACCGACGAAAAACGTCCACCGCTGGAAGATGCGACGGTGCGTTACTACGGCCAGTACGTCGCGCTGGTGCTGGCCGATACCTTCGAGCAGGCCGTTGCGGCAGCGGCGGCGGTGCGTGTCGACTACCGCACGGAAGCGCACGACGTGCGCAAGGAGCTGGCAGCCGACGGCAAACCCAAGGTCGACAGCGAGCGCGGCAGCCCGGAGGCGGCCTACGCCGCCGCTGCGGTTCGCATCGATCAGACCTACACCACGCCGGTGGAAACGCACAACCCGATCGAACTGCATGCGTCGGTGGCGCTGTACGACAGCCAGGCGCAATCGTTCACGCTGTATGAAACCTCGCAGGCCATCGTCAATCATCGCGGCGTGATGAGCCAGATGCTCGGCGTGCCGCCGGAGAACATGCGCATCATCACCGAATACCTCGGCTCCGGCTTCGGCGGCAAGCTGTGGCCTTGGGGGCACAGCTTGCTGGCGGCACAGGCGGCGCGCAACCTGCGCCGGCCGGTGAAGCTGGTGGTATCGCGCGACATGATGTTCCACAACGTCGGCCATCGCACCAATACGCAGCAACGCATGCGCCTGTCGGCCACGGCAGGCGGCAAGCTGACCTCGCTGCAACAGGACTACCTGTTCCACGTGGCGCAGGTCGACGCCAGCGTCGAACACTGCGGCGAAGCCACTCCCTACCTGTACGGCACCGACAACCTGCGCGTCACCGGCGCGCCGGTCAAGCGCCACATTGCGCCGAACACCTCGATGCGAGGACCCGGCGCGGTGCCCGGCCTGTTCGCCACCGAGTCGGCGATGGACGAGCTGGCGATCGCGCTCAACATCGATCCGGTGCAGCTGCGCCTGCTCAATGAGCCTGCCATCGACCAAAGCATCGACGCGCCCTTCTCGTCGCGTCACCTGCGCGAGGCCTTGCAAACCGGCGCCGCGCGTTTCGGCTGGGAACGCCGCAATCCGGTCGTGGGCAGCATGCAGCAGGACGGCGACATCCTCGGCTGGGGCATGGCGTCATGTTCGTGGATGGCCAAGCGGGTCGGCGCGGAGGCGTCGGTAACGCTGGGCAGCGACGGCAACGCGCGCGTGGCTTCTGCCGTGCAGGACCTCGGCACCGGCACCTACACTGTGGTGTCGCAGATGGTGGCCGAGACCACCGGCATTCCGATGTCCGACATCATCGTCGCCATCGGCGACACCAAGCTGCCGCCGGGACCGATGTCGGGCGGTTCGATGGCCACCGCGTCGATGGTGCCTGCCGTGGCCCAGGCGGCGCGCGCCGCCATGCAGCAGGCGATCGCGGTGGCCGCCGACCATCCCTCCTCGCCCCTGCACGGAACACCTGCGGAAGAACTGAGCTTCTCCGGCGGCCGCATCCACCGGCGCGGTCAATCGCCGCAAAGCGGCGTGGCGTTCGCCGACGTGTTGCGCGCGGCGCAACTGAGCAGCGTCGAAGGCAAGGGAAAGTCCGGCGCCAGCAGCAAAGATCCCGGCGCCGACAAGATTTCCATCCACTCTTACGGCGCACACTTCGTCGAGGTGCGCTGGCAACCGGACATCGCGCGCCTGCGCGTGAGCCGCGTGGTGACCGTGATCGACGCCGGCCGCATCATCAATCCTCGCACCGGGCGCAACCAGATCGAAGGCGCAGTGGTGATGGGATTGGGCATGGCGCTGTTTGAAGAAACCCATTACGACCAGCGCAACGGCAAGCCGGTGAATAACAACCTGGCCGATTACGTGATGCTGACCAATGCCGATTCGCCGCACCTGGACGTGGTGTTCCTCGACTATCCGGACACCGCGCTCGACGAATTCGGCGCGCGCGGCATCGGCGAGATCGGCATCGCCGGGCTGGCGCCGGCCGTAACGGCGGCGGTGTATCACGCCACCGGCGTGCGCGTACGCGATCTGCCGGTGAAAATCGAGGATCTGCTGAAGGCGCCGTTCCGCTATCGCGCCTGAGCCCGTTCACGTTAGGGCCACTAACAAAACACCGCTGGCAAGGCGCAACGCCGCCAGCGGTGTTTTGTTAGCGGCTCTCAATTGCGCTACATTGTGCGTTCCCCTATCCATTGCAAGGAACGTTCATGTCCATCCAGATCAAGCGCGACCAGTCGCTCGCCATGCGTCACATCGTCCACGTGCGCAACCACGTGATCTCGGTCGACGGCGCGGTAGAAGAAGGCGGCGTCGACGCCGGTCCCAATCCGCATGACCTGTACGACGCGGCGCTCGGCGCCTGCAAGGCGCTCACGCTGGTGTGGTATGCCAAGCGCAAGAATATTCCGGTGGAAGACATCCAGATCAGCATAGCCCGTGACAACAGCGAAGAACGCCAGGGCGTCTATCGCCTGGCGGCATCGATCAGCCTGGGCGGCGATCTTACCGAAGCGCAGCGCCAGGAGTTGCTGGCGGTGGCGGAGAAATGCCCGGTGCAGAAACTCATGACCAGCGTCCAGACGGAGGTCACCACCACGCTGGCCTGAACCGTCCGCTCAGGCGGTCAGGCGCTGTCGCTGCACAATTCCCGCACCAGCCCGCGCAGCCATTTGTGCACCGGGTCGGCGTGGCGGCGCGGATGCCAGCTTTGCGAGACTTCCACTTCCGGCGTCGCCAGCGGCAGGCGAAAAATATATAGCCGCAGATGCTGCATGGCCCAGCGCGCGAACAGTTCGGGCGCGGCGGCAACCATGTCGGACGAGGCCGCCATCACCATCGCCGATTGGAACCCCGGCGCCACCAGCCGCACCTTGCGCTGCAGACCGCGCGCTTCCAGCGCGTCGTCGATCGGACCGCTGTTGTGGCCGTGCCGCGAGGCCGAGATGTGCGGCCAGGCGGTGAAATTGGCAAGGCTGATTTTCTTGCCTGCCAGCGGATGATCGGCGCGCACCACGCCGACGAAGGGCGTGCGGAACAGCAACTGGCGATGCAGCTCTTCCGAGGTGTCGTCGCCTTCATGCAAAGCGCCTACTTCCAGATCGATGAGACCCTCGCGCAAGCCTGCCACGTGCTTGTCGGTGCGCGGCAAAAAGCGCAGTGAAATGCCCGGCGCTTCCTGCGCCACGCGTTGCGCCAGCGTTGCCGCCCAGGCGCCGGCAAAGCCGTCATTGGTGCGCAATACCATTGTCCGCTCCACCGTCGACAGGTCGACCTGGTCGGTCGTGAAGACCTTGCGCATTTCCTGCGCCAGGGCGTCCACTTTGTCGCGCAACTCCAGTGCGCGCTGGGTCGGCACCAGGCCGCGCCCGGCCGGGACGAACAAGGGATCGCCGACGGCATTGCGCAGGTTGGCCAGGCGCCGGCTCATGGCCGGCGCGCTCAGGTGCAATCGCCGGGCGGCGCCGACTACGCTGCCTTCGCGCAGCAGTGCTTCGAGGTCGAGCACCATATTGAAGTCGAGATCGCGCATGAGGAATTGCTCCCGCAAAAAGTGAACGCCGCCGGATCAAAGGAGGCCTGAAGGAATGCTGCATAGATTGCACTAATGAATTGCAACAATATCACTTTATGCATGCATGCAAAACGCGCACGATGGTGCAACACGTCAAGGAGCCATCATGTCCAATCGCACCTCCGCGCTGGCTGCGCCTGCGCAAGCCCCCTCCGCCGCTGCCTCCGCTGTACTTTCGAAGAGCGGCGGCAAGTTCTACCTGCTGCCCCTGCTGGCCGTGTGCATCTGGTCCGGCAACACTATCGTCACCAAGGCTGCGTCGACGGCAATCGAGCCGGCCGCCATCGCCTTCTATCGCTGGGTGCTGGCGGTGCTGGTGATGACGCCTTTCCTCGGCCGCGCAGCGTGGCGACAGCGCGCGGCGATGACCGCCGACTGGAACTGGGCGCGCCTGCTGCTGCTCGGCGCGCTGGGCATGGCGATGTACCAGGGCCTGGCGTATGAAGCGGCGCACAGCACCTCGGCCGTCAACATGGGCGTGACGGTGGCGCTGATGCCGCTGATTTCGGCATGCCTGAGCAGCGTGCTGTCCGGCGACCGGCTGTCGATGGCGCGCATCGCGGGCGGCCTGGTGTCGCTGCTGGGATTGGTCGTGCTGAGCACGCACGGCGCGCCGGGCCAATTGTTCAGCGGCGGCCTGCATACCGGCGACGCGCTGATGCTGATCGCGGTGGCGTCCAACGCGCTGTACGGCGTATTGCTGAAACGCTGGTCGCTGCCGTTGACGACGTGGACGCAGTTGTATGTGCAGGCGATCTTCGGCAGCCTGATCCTGTTGCCGTTCTGGCTGGCGGCGCCGGCCTCGCCGCTGACGGCGCAGAACCTGCCGATGGTGTTGTACGCCGGCCTGCTGGCGTCGATCGGCGCACCGTTCCTGTGGATGAACGCCGTCAAGCACCTGGGCGCGCCGCGCAGCGCCTTGTTTGCCAACTTGCTGCCGTTGCTGGTGGCGCTGGCGGCATGGGCGCTGCTGGGTGAGCAGCTGCACGCCTATCACGCGCTGGCCGGCGCACTGGTGCTGGCGGGGGTGATCTGGGGCCAGCGCAGCGCGCGCTGAGGCGACCTGGAGCGCTAACAAAACGTCGATGGCAAGGCGCGCCGAGGAAGACAGTACGAAAGTACGGCTAGGAGGTGCAACGCCGCCAGCGGCGTTTTGTTAGCCGCTCTTAGCCTGCGCGCGCAATCAGCTCGCGCAACACGGTGTCCAGTTCCACCTCGCCCTTGCGCGAGCCGGCGCGGCCGCCTTCGAACTCAATCCAGCCTTCGTTGAAACCGTCCAGCATCTGCATGCGCGGCAAGGGATTGTTCATGCCTTGCGCGCGGAACAGATCCGCCCAGGTGAAGCGCGGCACGAGCTGCGCCTCGACCTCGCGGCCCAGCAATTTGCCGAAGCCTGCCGCGAGTTGCAGCGGCGTGATGCGCTTCGGCCCTTCCAGTTCGATCACGCGCTTGCCGGCCCATTCTTCCAGCAGCAACGCCGCGGCGACACGGCCGACGTCGGCGGTGGCGACCATCGGCACCGGCTTGTCGAGCGGCTGCAGGTAACTCGGCATGGCGCCTTCGCGCGCGGCGGCGACATCCCACAACGCATTCTCGATGAACCAGGCGGCGCGCAGGAAGGCCACCGGCATCGGCACATCGCTCAGCGCTTCTTCCAGCAGGCCGAGCTGGTTGAGCAGGTTGTCCTGGCTGGCCTGGGCGCCGACAGTCGACAGGCAGACCACCTTCGTGGGCTGTGCTGCCAGCAAGGCCTGGCGAATCGCGGCGATGCAGCGGCGCGCTTCCGGGAAACCCGGCGTCGGGTCGAAGGTCGGCGGCAGCAGGATGAACACGCCCTGCGCGCCGTGGAAGGCGCGCTCCAGCGCAGCCGCGTCATTCATGTCGGCCAGCGCCAGGCCGCAGCCCTGCGCCGCCCATGGCGCTCCTTTGGCGCCATCGCGCACGACTGCGCGCACGCCCTTGTGCTGCGCCAGCAATTGACGCGCGACGACGCCGCCGACCTGGCCTGTGATTCCGGTAATTGCGTACATGGTTTCTCCGTTGCTGATTGATTGACGGAGTGGATTGTGGCGCGTCGCTGCTCGCTTTAAAACAGCATTAATGTCATTTCATTCATGACATCGCAGCATGGATGCCACGGACCTTGCCACGAGCGCGGGAATTTATCCTACACTCATCACGGAGCAGAAGCGCCATACAACAACAGCGGGGGGAGCGGCCTTGAAACGATCGCGCGTCATCCTTATCACCATGGTGCTGACCATTCTGTGCGCCGTACTGCCGCTGGCCTGCATGCTGTACCTGTCGTGGACGCGTGCGGTCAGCGAAGAGCAGACCCGCCTGACCCAGTACGCCGAGCGCGCCATCGCGCGCGCCACCATCTCATTCACCGAAATCCGCTCGGCGCTGCACGCGATCGAGCCGCTCAACCTGCCGCCCTGCTCCGCGGCCCACATTGCGCGCATGCGCCAGCTGACCGTCAACACACGCTCGGTGGAAGAGATCGGCTACTTCCGCAACGGCTTCCTGTCATGCACCTCGTGGGGCCGCGTCGGCGTGCGCGTGACGACCACCCCGCCCGACTTCGTCACCGCCGACGGCTTGCAGGTGACGCTGCGCATGTTGCCTCTGGTCAGCCAGAGCAACCCCATGATGTCGGTGCAGTACGGTTCGCACAATGTGCTGGCGATGCCGTCGCGCTTCGCCGACGTGATCGTCGACCCGGGCATCCAGCTGGCCACCGCCACCGATCAGGGTTTCGTGCTGGGTGAGCAGAACTCTCCCGACCCGATGCTGGTGCGCGACATCATCGCCAATCCGGTCAACAGCGTGGATGACAGCTACCTGGTGGCGACTGCGCATGCGTCCGGGCTGATCGCCATCGCCATCGAGCCGCGCAATTTCCTGTTCAAGCGGCTGCGCCAGGAGCAATTGCTGCTGCTGCCGGTCGGCATCCTGGTGGCGGCGCTGCTGATCGGCGCGTTGGTCTGGGGCGTGCGCCGGCGCCTCTCGCCGCTGGGTGAACTGAGCATCGCGGTCAGGCGCGCCGAGTTCGTGGTGCATTACCAACCCATCATCGAACTCGCCAGCGGGCGCTGCATCGGCGCCGAAGCGCTGGTGCGCTGGCGCCGTCCGGACGGCACCATGGTGCGGCCAGACCTGTTCATCCCGCTGGCGGAAGAAAGCGGCCTGATCCTGCCGATCACCGATCAGGTGATCCGGAGCGTGGTGAGTGAACTCACGACGCTGCTGGTGGCGGATCGCGACCTGCACATCGCAGTCAACCTGAGCGCCGACGACATCAAAAGCGGACGGGCGCTAGACTCGGTCGCCACGGCGCTCAGGCACACCGGCATCGCGCCGCAACAGATCTGGCTGGAAGCCACCGAACGCGGCTTCATGGACGTCAACTCGGCGCGCATCACGCTGACTAATGCGCGCAACACCGGCTACGCGGTCGCCATCGACGACTTCGGCACCGGCTATTTGAGCCTGTCGTACCTGCAGAGCCTGCCGCTGGATGCGCTCAAGATCGACAAATCCTTCGTCGACACCATCGGCACCGATTCCGCCACCAGCAGCGTCACGCCCCACATCATCGGCATGGCCAAGACGCTCGGCCTGAGGATCGTCGCCGAAGGCGTCGAAACGCAGGAACAAGCCGACTATCTGCGCAAGCACAGGGTCGAATACGTACAGGGCTGGCTATACGCCAAGGCGATGCCGGCGGCCGACTTCATCGCCTATTACCGGCACAACCGCGCGCGGACCCCGACCGTCGCGGATGACGAGGACGATGGCCTGGCGCGGCCCTGACGCGTCCGCCTGCTTGTCGGTTGTTTAGCAACACAACGGCATTACCAAACAGACAACAGTCCGGGTTTATGCCTACACTGGCGGACAGCGGGGTCGTCTGCCGCTGTCACGTCCATGGAAGGAGCCCATCTTGGACCGCTCTCGCGCCATCCTCATCGCCACCGTGCTCGTCATCATTTCCATCGTCGCGCCGCTGGGCAGTACGATGTACCTGGCCTGGGCCCGCGCCGTCAACGAAGAACAGGGACGCCTGGAACTATTCGCCCGGCGCGCCATCCAGCGCGCCAACATCTCGCTGCGCGAGATACGCTCCGCGCTTTATGCCGTCGAGCCGCTCAACCTGCTGCCGTGCTCGCCCGAACATATCGCCCGCATGCGCCAGGTGACCGTCAACACGCGCGCGGTCGATGAAATCGGCTACTTCGAACACGGCCTGCTCAAATGCACGTCATGGGGCCTGGTGAGCGAACATATCCAGCAGACGCCGGTCGACGTCGTCACCGAAGACGGCCTCGAGATCACGTTGCGCATGCAACCGCTGATCACCAACGGCAACCCCATGATGGCGCTGCAATATCGCTCGCATAATGTCCTCACGGTGCCGTCGCGTTTTGCCGACGTGATCCTCGACCCAGGCATGCGCCTGGCGGTCGCCACCGCCAACGGCCACATCCTGGGCGAGCTCAATGCGCCGGACCCTGAGGTGGTGCGCCGGGTGGTTGCCAACCCGGCCAACGGCATCGACGAGGAGCGACTCATTGCGATGGCGCGCGGCGACGACATGGTTGCAGTGGTGATGGAACCGCGTAGCTTCCTGTTCGAACGCATGCGTGAAGAAGAACTGCGGCTGGTGCCCATCGGCGTGGTGCTCAGCGTGCTGATGGCGGGACTGGTGATGTGGAGCCTGCGACGGCGCCTGTCGCCGCTCGGCGAATTGGAAATCGCCGTGAAAAAACGCGAATTCATCGTCCATTACCAGCCCATCATCGAACTGGCCAGCGGCAACTGCGTCGGCGCCGAAGCGCTGGTGCGCTGGCTGCGTCCGGACGGCAGCCTGGTGCAACCCGACCTGTTCATCCCGCTGGCGGAAGAGAGCGGCCTGATCAGGGAGGTTACCGACCAGGTCATCGACAACGTCATGGAAGATCTCGGCGAGTTGCTGATCAACGACCGCGGCGTGCACATCGCCGTCAATCTCGGCGCCGACGACATCCGCACCGGCCGCGTGCTGGATGTGCTGCAGCGAGCGCTTGAACACACCGGGGTCGATGCCTCGCAGATCTGGCTGGAAGCTACCGAGCGCGGCTTCATCAACGTGCTGCCGGCGCGCCTTACACTGGGCAATGCCCGCGCATTGGGCCACGCCGTGGTGATCGATGATTTCGGCACCGGCTACTCCAGCCTGTCGCACCTGCAAAGCCTGCCGCTGGACGCGCTCAAGATCGACAAATCCTTCATCGACACCATTGGCACCGATTCCGCCATCAGCAGCGTGACGCCGCACATCATCGGCATGGCGCGCACGCTGTTCCTGAAGATCGTCGCCGAAGGCGTGGAGACCGAAGAACAGGCCGAGTACCTGCGCCAGAAGAAAGTCGACTACGCACAGGGCTGGCTGTATGCGATGCCGATGCCGGCGGAGGCGTTCATTGCCTTTCATCGGCAGAATCGCAGCGCGCAGGAGGTGGTGGCGCAGGCGCAGGGAGAGCGGACGGTTACGCCTGCGCCCGAGGGATCATCGGCGTGAACAGGCCGGTCGATTTTCGGACCGCAATGCTCAGGCCTTGAACCCCAGCTTCAACTTGAGCTTCGCCAGCAACGGCGCCCCGAACAGGTTCACGATCAGTCCCGCCATCAGCAAGACGCCGCCGAGCAGGTGCACCGCCTGCAGCGCTTCGCCGAAGGCCAGCCAGCCGGTGGTCAGACCGACCAGCGGCACCAGCAGCGTGAACGGCGCGATGCGGTTGACGGCGTAGCGCGACATCAGGAAATTCCACACCGCGTAGCCGAACAGCGTCGAGGCCCAGGCGATGTAGGCCACGGCGGCGAAGGATTGCAGGCTGAAATGCTGCAGCGCCGAGCCGATGGCGGCCGGTCCTTCGATCAGCCACGACAGCAGCAACAGCGGCAGCGGCGGCACCAGGCTGGCCCACACCACGAACGCCACCTGGTTGATCGGACCGTGGCGGCCGACCGCGCGGCTGACGATATTGCCGCATGCCCACATGGCCGCAGCCGCAATCGTCAGCAGAAAGCCGTTGAGCGGCATGCTCGCGCCGTGCGCGCTGCCGATCAGCACCAGCCCGGCGGCGGCCAGCGCCAGTCCGGCCAGCTGGTTGGCCTGCCATTTTTCGCGCAGCCAGAGCACCGTCAGCAGCAAGGTGAAGAACGACTGCGACTGCAGCACCAGCGAGGCCAGCCCGGACGGCATGCCGACGTGGATGGCGCTGAACAGGAAAGCGAACTGGCCGACCGACATGGTCATTCCGAACGCCAGGTAGAGACGTACCGGCAGCTTGGGCGGACGCACGAACAGCAGCGCCGGAAACGCCGCCAGCAAAAAACGCAGCGCCCCAAGCAACAGCGGCGGCACGCCGTTGAGGCCGATCTTGATGATGGCGAAATTGACACCCCAGACCAGGATGACCAGCAGCACGAGCGCCACGTGGGTGCGACGCATGGGTTGAGCGAGCATGAGTGACCTATATGTGGATCGGATCCTGGATGACCGATGAGAGGCGAACATTTTATCGCTTTGCTGCGCCAGGATCGTCCATCATAGAATTCGGCGGGACGCCGTCAAGGCCTGCACCGGACAAACGACAGACCGAATGCGCCATGCGCGTGAACATTGGGGGGGCGCTGCCTGTGGCGCATCGCCGTCGCCGGCTTCACCGACGCGCCGGGCGCCAGCCGGAAGAACAGCCGTTCTTCACGCAAGGCCCTGGCCCGGGAGGCTGATTGATTTGCTCATGATGTCCCTGCGATTCTGTGGACGTTTACACGAGGCCGCCATTGGCGCGTAGCGTTTGTCCGTTGACCCAGTTGCCGGGAGCGGCCAGGAAGGCCACCGTCGCGGCGATGTCCTCCGGCGCGCCCAACCTTTCCAACGGCGCCGCCTTGGACATGCGCTCGACGACTTCCGGTGCCTTGCCGTCGAGGAACAGCGCGGTGGCGGTCGGTCCCGGCGCGACGGCGTTGACGGTGATCTGCTTGCCGCGCAATTCCTTGGCGAAGATGTTGGTCATGACTTCAATGGCGCCCTTGGTGGCGGCATACACCGCGTAGCCGGGCAGCGCCAGGCCGATCACGCTGGTCGAGAAGTTGACGATGCGCCCGCCTTGTTGCAGGTGCGCGGCGGCGGCGCGCATGGTGTTGAAGCTGCCCTTCAGGTTGACCGCGATCAGACGGTCGAAGGTCGCGTCGTCGGTGTCGGCCAGCATCGGCAACTTGGGCGGCATGATGCCGGCGTTGTTGATCAGCACGTCAACGCGGCCGAAGGCGGCGACGGTCTGTTCGAACATGGCGTCAACGGCCTTCGGATCGGCGACGTCGGCCTGTACGGCGATGGCTTTGCCTTTGCCCTGGCCAGTTGCGATGGCGTCGACTACCTTTTGCGCTTCGGTGGCGTTGCCGGCGTAGTTGACGACCACGGCGTAGCCTTGCCTGCCCAGTTCTTTGGCGATTTCCGCGCCGATGCCGCGCGAGGCGCCGGTGACGATAGCGACTTGCTGGGCGGCGGCGATGTTGGTTTGCTCCATGATGTGCTCCTGATGAATGATTGAAGTCGGGATACGCTGGCTGCGAATGCGCTCCAGCCGATGAAGCTATTGTGAACCTTGGCCCGGATCGGATAAACAGCCTTAATCTGCTATTACTATTCGAAAATCACCAATAATGGCATCGTTCATCACCTCAAAAAATTGATATTGCCAAGCATCAGCCTCGCCCCTATGATGTACGACAACATATAAGTGCGACCAGGCCGACTACCCGCCGCGACCTGCCACCCAGGCGACCCATCACCCCTCTTTGCGACATGCCGCACCGGCATTTCCCGTCGCAGCGCACGCCTATATGGAACAAGCCTGATTTCTTGGCCTGCTGCGGACCTGCTTCGGCAGCCGACGAGGTCGGTATTTTTCCCACATGGAGACAACGATGAATCAAGAAGACAAGAAAAAAACGCCTGGTTTCGACGCAACTCGTCGTACAACACTGCTCGGCGGCCTGGCGATGGCCGCCACCGCCCTCACCGCCAAGGCCCAGAGTTTTGACTTCAAGGCCAGCCAGCGCTATCCCGATCCCAACGTGCAGGTGCTGGACAACAGCTTCCTCAAATACCGCCTGTACAGTTCGACGGTGGAGCAACTGGCCACCGGTTTCCGTTGGGTCGAGGGGCCGGTCTGGTTTGGCGACGGCCGCTATCTGCTGTTCAGCGACATTCCCAACAATCGCATCATGCGCTGGGATGAAGTCACCGGGACGACTTCGGTATTCCGCAACCCGGCCAACTTCACCAACGGCCTGGCGCGCGACCGCCAGGGCCGCCTGATCGCCTGCGAGCATCTGACCCGCCGCATCACGCGCACCGAATACGACGGCCGCATTACGGTGCTGGCCGACAATTACAACGGCAAGCGCTTCAACTCGCCCAACGACATCATCTGCAAATCGGACGGCTCGATCTGGTTCACCGATCCGCCGTTCGGCATCGCCGGCGAATGGGAAGGCGACA
>Ga0308165_1000291_pt1 | contig 109633 bp, 105 predicted proteins | sample PhyWR2_FD_201032 | JGI IMG/M metagenome (GOLD analysis project Ga0308165, IMG submission 201032) | Phyllosphere microbial communities from UC Gill Tract Community Farm, Albany, California, United States - DLSLW.R2 | ecosystem: Host-associated > Plants > Phyllosphere > Unclassified | place... | reverse complement strand
TACAGCGGTTCGAATCCGCTCTCGACCTCCATTTGTACAAATAAAATAATTAAAAGGTTATTACCATGGCAGTTACCAGATTAAAAAGAAAAGACAGAAGAAATAAAAATACAGCTCACCAAGAGGTGGCTTTTTTAAAGAGAGCAACTAACATTGAGTTAGGAAGCCGCTCTGCACAGCCTAAAAACGATCAATTAGCTAAAAACAATGCTGTTTTAGCTACTTTGGCAAAATAGTTTTTAGAAATTCTTCTTAAAGATTTAAAGCATCCTTCTGATCAAAGGATGCTTTTTTTATACCTTATATTTATGCATTAACATAAACTATTTTAAACATGAAAACTAAAAAACGCTTATCAATTTTAATCATCATCTTGCTTAACGCATTCTCTGCAAAAGCTCAATTTTCTAAAGATAACACAGAAATTAATCTAGAAGCTTTCTCAACTGTTAATGGACAATGGCGTGCCGTCACTCCATCAAACAATACACTTGGATCTCCATATTATCAGGGGATAAACTTCGGCTTCGATACCAATAATTATATAAGTATTACTAATCCAATTTCTACAAACGAACTTTATTTTGGAAGGTGGGCTAATTCATGGAAAGGCTGGAACAGGATCTGGCATTCTGGCAATCTAAACAACACGGAGGTTGATTTTAATGCAAAAGCAATTAACTGCTCAAAAATGCTTTTAAATATTCCTGGCTCTGCAGAGCTAATTAACGGACTAAATATTGATGTGCAATCTTTTGGAACTACTGAAAACGCCGTAAGAAGTTCATTTCTTAAAGTTAGGGATATTGGTGCAGGCAATAATATTCCGTTTATTATACGCGGCGATGGAAATGTTGGTATCGGTGTTGCCAACCCAAATGTAAAACTAGATGTAAGTGGAACAATTAGAGCTCAAGAAGTAAAAGTATGTATAAACCAGGGCTGCGATTTTGTTTTCAATGATGATTATAAATTAATGAAACTAGAAGACTTGGAGAAGTTTGTAACAACAAAACAACATCTCCCTGAAGTCGCTTCAGAAAAAGAAATGATTGCAAATGGTTTAGATATGAAAGAATTTCAGATGAAACTATTACAAAAAACAGAAGAAATGACACTTTATATCATTAACCTTAACAAAAGGGTGAAAGCCCAGGACCAAAAGATAAATTCTCTTGAGGAAAGATTAAGGCTTAAAAGGTAATACAATTTAATAATACTTAAAGCATCCTTCTGATCAAAGGATGCTTTTTTTATGCCCAAAAAATCTGGATAATCTTTAAATTTGAAAACAGCGAAAGATAAAACCATGAATCTTACCGAAACTCTTTCAAAACTAGAATCGCTCGGCGAAGAGAAAGTCCGCGCCATGCACCTCAAAAACGGTGCAAGAGAAAATATTTTTGGCGTTAAAATGGGCGACATCAGGGCGCTTGCCAAAAAGATCAAAACCGATCATGAGCTTGCACTTCAGCTCTGGGAAACAGAAAATATTGATGCAAGATTGCTTGCCATCTTAATACTTAAACCAAAAGCGCTATCTGCAGAACAGATTGAGCAAATGGTTGCATCAGAAAATTTTACCTGGGCTGCAGACTGGTTTTACAATTACATTGTTAAAGAATATCCTGAAAAGGAACTATTTCGCGAAAAATGGATGAATTCAGGAAATGTTATGCTGGCCCGCGCAGGCTGGAGCTTAACCAGCGGACGAATCATCAGAGCGCCTGAAGGAATAGACATTGCATCAATTCTCGACCGGATTGAAAAAGAAATGCCTAAAGCAGCACCAGAAGTCCAATGGACGATGAACACTACATTGGCTCAAATTGGCATTAATCATCCTGATTATAGAGAAAGAGCCATAGCTATCGGCGAAAAACTTGGCATATATCGTGATTACCCTGTTTCTAAAGGCTGTACTTCACCGTTCGCACCAATATGGATTAATGAAATGGTAAGCCGTCAGAAGTAGTTGTTTTGCGCAGAGCAATATCATTAAGCTAAGCTGAAAACAAAAAATATTGTCATGCTATGGATAATTTATTTTATAAAAATCAATATGGTTGACAGAGGGTTCTATTGCTATGTTCCGACGAGGAATCGTCATTGCGAGAAGGCTTTTTCAGCCGACGAAGCAATCTTACAACGATCGCTAACAGCGTGCGCTTTAAGATTATTCATTTTTGCAGTTGCTTTTAAAGGCCTTCATGAGCTCACTTCGTTCGGTTATCTTCGTGCCTCGCAATGACGACCCTTTCTTATAAGATATGTAAACTAGCCAGTATATGCTGAGCAAAGCCGAAGTGAAGGGCATTTTTTTTGTTTCGACTAGTAAAGGTCTTCAACAAGCACAAACCTTTCATGATAAACCCGATAGTAGCGTAAAACCCGCAGGCGAGGAACGAGCCAAGGCTTTGAAGCGATAGCGGAACTATCACCTCCCATGGGATACTGACATTCATTTCCAAAACCTAAAAACGCCTCTGATTTTTATGAAATAAATTAATCCTCACACTAACAAAATGTATAGCAAGATTAGTTTTTACATGAGAATAAAAAAGAAACTTTCAGAAATTCAATACCTTCGATTTATCAGTTTAAAACAATAAGGCGCGCTTAAACTAACGCTTTACAGATGCTTTTAATCAATCCCGGCCCCTCATATATAAAACCAGTATACAACTGAATTAAAGATGCACCAGCATCTAATTTCTCTTTTGCATCTTCCGCGGAATGGATCCCACCTACCCCAATAATCGGGAAAGCTTTGTTTGATTTTTCTGAAAGATAACGAATGACTTCAGTAGAGCGCTCTTTAACTGGTTTCCCACTCAATCCGCCGGTTTCAGCTTTTAATTGCTGCTCTGTAGCCAGGTTTTCCCTGCTGATGGTGGTATTGGTAGCAATAATGCCTGCAATCTTCGTTTCTGCTACAATCTCTATAATATCGTCTAATTGCGCATCAGTTAAGTCAGGCGCAATTTTCAACAGAATCGGACGGGAAATATCGTTTTTACGGTTGCGCTGTTGTAAGGTATTCAGAATTTTCTTCAGGGGCTCTTTTTCCTGCAGTTCGCGTAAACCAGGCGTATTTGGCGAACTTACATTTACCACAAAATAATCTACCACATCAAAAAGACGGTCGAAACATTTAATGTAGTCGCTTACTGCATCTTCATTTGGCGTCGCCTTGTTTTTACCGATATTTCCACCCACTACAATATCAGGATGTTTATCTTTCAGCAAGCGCAAACGCTCAGCCATTACATCCACACCCTTATTGTTAAAGCCCATCCGGTTAATTAAAGCTTCATCATTAGGTAAACGGAACATACGGGGTTTATCATTGCCAGGTTGAGGCATTGGTGTTACCGTACCCACTTCAATAAATCCGAATCCTATATTACTAAGTGGTTCCACATATTCACCGTTTTTATCAAATCCGGCAGCCAGGCCAACGGGATTTCTGAACTTTATTCCAAAAACCTCACGCTCTAAACCTTTAATGTGTACATCAAAGCTGCTACGGATAATGGTTTTACCCAGTGGAAATTTATCATTAAACCACTTTAACCGCTTGACTACAAAATAATGTACATTTTCAGGGTCAAATTTGAAGAATATTGGTTTAATAAGGCGATACATGGCACGAAGATAAGAACTTAATGGGAAAAAGGAAAATGGGACAGTTTTCAATTATCAATTTTCAGTTACCAGTAAACTAATGACTAATGAACCAATGACCAATTAACTCCTCATCCATTTTCCTTTTCCATCATTCTAGTACGCTGCTGTAAACTGCTCCTGGTGATGTGTATTATTTTCCAGCTCATCGGCAATAACAATTGCCAAATCTTCTACCGATAAAATAGAACGGCCTTCTTCATTAAAAACCGGACTTGTTTTACCCAAGCGGTATTTTCCGGTGCGGCCAATAGTGATGCCTTGATGCATCTCAATAGCCGGACTAAAAAACAACCAATCTAATTCTTTCTCTTGCTTTAACGTATTAAAATAATCTCTCACAGCTGTTGCTCCTGGTTTGTACTCGGCAGGGAAGTTTGGTCCGTCTACAATTTGATAACCATCAATCTGCAAAGTACCCGCTCCACCAATAAAAATGTAACGTTTAACGCCCGATGCTTTTACGGCAGCCTGAATGGCATTTGCACCCTCTACTGTATCGTTATATAAATTTGGATTGGTCCAGCCTGCATTAAAAGCACTTACCACCGCATCCGCTCCTTTTAAAGCTGCTGCTAATTTTTCGGTTTCTAACACATCGACAGCGATTTTAGTCACTAGATCATCGTTATTTTCAATTTTAGCGGTATCGCGTGCAATGGCGATCACTTCATTTCCACGACTTACTAATTCGTTCAAAATCGCTTTGCCTACAAATCCGGAGGCTCCAATTAATGCTACTTTCATGTTATTTAATTTTTATTAACTTATTATTATAAAATTGTAATGTTTTTTATTACAGTTATATCCAAAAAAATTATTCAAACGCCGAGGCAAAATCTGCCAATGTCTGTTTTGATAAATTAGCAATTAGCGCATTCTCTGCATTGCTATACAGGGAATCTAAATGTTGATTGATCTGTCTACCGATCGGACATTTAGGATTCGGTTCATTTTTATGTTGCCCCAACACGTTGCTGCTTCTAACCGATTGGTACACTTCGCCCAGGTTAATCTCTTTCGCACTTTTAGCCAGAAACGAACCTCCCCCCTTACCCTCTTTACTCTCAACAAAACCATGTTTACGTAAATTCATAATTTCCTTGCGGACCAAAACGGGATTAATATTGATACTTCCGGCAAGATACTCTGAACTCACAACAGCACCTTTCGCCTCGTTTAATAAGGTTAAAATGTGTAGGGAGATTGGAAACCGGCTATTGCTCATTCTGTAATTATTTTTATTACAGTACAAAAGTAAGAAGGTTTTATCAAAATCAAAATTTATTTTACAATTTCTAATAACGCTTCGTCACTGCGTTCGGGAGACAGTTTTTCCTATTTGACTTTGCACCTGAAAAAAGCCTTTAAATTTCGTACTTTTGCAGCCGAAATGATTTCAATAAATAATTTAACTTTCCTGATTGGCTCAAGGGCCTTATACGATGACGCGAACTGGCACATAAAACCTGGCGATAGAGCCGGTTTAATTGGCGCCAATGGAACAGGAAAATCAACACTTTTAAAAATAATTGTAGGCGAATATGCACCGAGTTCGGGTACTGTTTCCATGTCGAAAGACCTGAAAATTGGCTACTTAAACCAGGATTTACTTTCTTATGATTCGCACCATAGCATTTTGCACGTGGCCATGGAAGCTTTTGAGCGCCAAAACCAGTTGCATGATGAAATTGAAGAACTACTAAAAAAAATCGAAACGGATTATAGCGAAGAGGTTTTATTTAAATTAAGTGATAAACAGCAAGAGTTTGAAGCTTTAGATGGCTATAACATCGAATACAGAGCTAACGAAATTCTGGCTGGTTTGGGTTTTAGCACTGCAGATCAGTTACGTCCGTTAAATACTTTCTCTGGAGGGTGGCGTATGCGGGTAATGCTGGCCAAAATATTATTACAAACCCCTGATATCTTGTTACTGGATGAGCCTACCAACCACATGGATTTACCTTCTATTAAATGGTTGGAAAACTATTTAATGGGTTTTGAAGGTGCCATTGTAATTGTATCTCACGATAGGTATTTCTTAGATAAAATTGTGAACCGTACGGTCGAATCGCGCAAAGGCAAGTTAACTGTATATGCAGGTAACTATAGCTTCTATGTGGAAGAAAAAGCCTTACGTGGCGAAATCCAAAAGGGTGAATTTAAAAATCAACAGGCCAAAATTAAACAGGAAGAACGTTTAATTGAACGTTTTAAAGCAAAGGCGAGCAAGGCTAAAATGGCTCAATCGCGGATGAAAGCTTTAGACAAGATGGAGCGCATTGATGATGTTGATGATGATAACCCAACCGTTAATTTTGCTTTCAAATTTTCTAAACCATCGGGCAGACACGTGGTGCGGATAGAGCATGCCAATAAGAGCTATCCAAATGTGCATATTTTAGATGATGCCGAAGGTGTAATTGAAAAAGGCGATAAAATTGCCTTGATTGGTGCCAATGGTAAGGGTAAATCTACTTTATTGAGAATGATTGCCGGAACTGAAAAATTTGAAGGTTTCTGCGAAACGGGGCATAACGTTACCACCACTTTCTTTGCACAGCACCAATTAGAGTCGCTGCATCTAGAGAATTCAATTTTAGAAGAATTACAGGCATTTGCCCCAAAACATAGCGATACCGAATTACGGAGTATTTTAGGTTGTTTCCTTTTTACCGGTGATGATGTTTTCAAAAAAATCAAAGTGCTTTCGGGAGGAGAAAAATCGCGTGTGGCCCTTGCTAAATCTTTAACAACAGATTCGAACTTCCTAATTCTGGATGAGCCGACCAACCACTTGGATATCCAATCGGTAAACATCCTGATTCAGGCACTGGACCAATTTGAAGGTACTTTTATTGCCGTATCTCACGATAGGTATTTCTTAGATAATGTGGCCAACAAAATCTGGTTTATAGAAGGCGGAAAAATTAAACAATATCCTGGTACGTATGCCGAATATGAAGAGTGGAATAGCAAAAGGGTAATTCCTGCACCTAAACCTATTCCGGTTAAGATGCCAGAAAAACAAAAAGAAGAACCAAAACCAATTACTCCAAATACGGCCAACCAGTTGAAAAAGCTGAATGACGAACTGCAAAAAACAGAAAAACTGATTACCGAACTGGAGCAAAACGTTAAAAACATTGAAGCAGAACTTGCGGATGAAAATGTTTACAGCAAAGCAGATAAATTAGCAGAAGCCAACAAACGTTATTTAGCGACCAAACAAGAGTTAGATAACAGCCAAAGTAAATGGGAAAGTTTAGCTGCTGAGATTATGGAGCTGGAAGGTTAGTTTTTATAGATCAATTAGCATGATATATAGCCGTTTCGATGTAAAATCGGGACGGCGTTTTTGTTCAATATTTTTTGCCACGGAGACACAGAAACACGGAGATTAATATTTCAGTCTATGTCATGCTGAGGCACGAAGCATCTGTTTCATAGGTAGCAGATGCTTCGTGCCTCAGCATGACAGCATATTCAAGGTTGCGGCGTACAAAAAAACACCTCTGCATCCACGGGCAATTTCCCCTACCTAATAGACCACTCCACTAAGGTAGGGATGACCATACGCCGGAAAATCTTCCGTGTTAATCCCTGCTTCCTTGGCAGCCATCCAACAACTCCATTTTGTCCCTTCCCAATAAAACTTTACTTTTAGCCATGCAGAAAATATTAATTCCGGTTTTATTTTTCATCTTTAATCTGGCCTTTGCACAAAACGATACAAAGTTTACCAACGAGAATAAAATTTATCTTCCAAATATTAAAACTGTGCTTTGCTATAACAGCAATAAAGAGCAAAGTTTACCTGTTATTATGCTCAATTCGTCAGAAACAATCACTTTTTCTTTCGATGACCTGCTGGCCGGCACCCAAAATTACTGGTACACCATTGAACATTGTACTGCAGAATGGGAAACTTCTAAAATTTCGAGCATTGATTATCTGGGGAGTTTTAATGACGACCGTATCATCAACTATCACTACTCTTCTAACACCACAAGAAAATACACCCATTACGAAGTCAGCTTACCCAATACCCAAATCCAACCCAAAATCGGCGGCAATTATGTATTAAAAGTTTATTTAGATGGCGACAAAAACAAACCGGTTATTTCGCAGCGCTTCTACATGCTCGATAGTCAGGTTGCTGTATCGGCAGAAGTAAACAATTCCATGCAGGTAGAAAACAGGAACTACAAACAAAAAATCAACTTTACCATTAATCATGCTTTCCCCATCCCTAACCCCTATCAGGATATAAAAGCTGTGGTGATGCAGAATTTTAATGGGAATACCATTCAGGTTAATAACAAACCAGCCTTTGTACGGCCAAACCAATTGGTTTATAACGACCTCAATACGAATGATTTCTGGGGAGACAACGAATTCAGGAAATTTGATACCAGGAGTTTGCGATACAAGGCAGATAATGTGAAGGATATTTATCGCGATAATCAATCCGTAAATGTTATGCTTTTCCAGGATGCACCCAGAACTGCAGGTGCGTTTGCCAACCAGTACGATGAAAACGGAAACTTTTTTATCCGCAATACCGACGGTCGAGACGATAAAACAGAAGCAGAGTATATGAGTGTTCTATTCACTTTAAATGCCCCGGCACCCAGTCCTAACGGCGATGCTTATGTTGTTGGCCGGTTTAACAATTTTACCATGAGCAATGAAAATAAACTGCTTTATGATGCCAACCGAAAACAGTTTTATGGCAATGTGATCCTTAAACAGGGCCTCTATGATTACGAGTATGCCTGGTTTAATAAAGATACCAAACTAATGGAAACCAAACCTTTCGAGGGTGCATTTTTTCAGACTGAAAACAGTTACCAGATTTTTGTTTATTACCGCCGCCCGGGTGCTCGTTGGGATACCCTTGTCGGTTATACCAATCTGAGCAATAAAGTTACTGACAGAAGGTAAGTCAGCTTGCAATGATGATGCGTCAAAATGCAAGAAATATAAGCTTAAATGACCTCATATTTATGCTTTAGTTTGGTTATTTGGCGCCTTACATGAACGGTCGTCACCCTGAACTTGTTTCAGGGTCTTTATAGCAAGACGGTTTAACAGGAAAGATCCTGACCACAATTAGCTATTAGGCCTTTAAAACAATAAAAACTGCTAATAAAATAAATCCGATTGCTATCGGATTTGCATGACGAAACGGCTAGCCAATTCGTCCTAATAAAGTATATTAATTTTTAAACATTAATCGAACTCAGGTTATTAATCAAATAATTACAAGTAAGATCAACTTAAAAAATCTTCTCCAATTAGATCCTGAAATAAGTTACCATTGACCGACTCCAATAGAATGGTCGTCATCTCGACCGGAGCAACGCGCAGTGGAGAGATCTTTGGACTAAGCTATTGAAATCAGATTTAAAAGATTTCTCCACTGCGGTCGAAATGACGATACTTCGATACCATTCAGCTTCTTTAACAATCTGTCCATTTATATTGATTTTTATAAAAAATTATTCCTCAGGATGACGATAACTTTAATTGTCAACCTGACTTTTAATATTGCTATCCTTACCTTTATTGTTACATAAAATTTCTTTGTTTTAAATGTGGTTTTTTACTTTAGTGTTTCAGAAAGCTACCGGATAAAACACCTGAAAAATTAAGTGTATCTAACCAAAAATTATGTTTAAAAAATTAATTGCTGCAGCATTAATAGCCTATCCCTGTGCGCAAATTTCAGCACAAACACCTGCTGATTCGTACACACAACCCATCAATGGAACTAAATTAAAATTCGATATGCAGGCTATACCAGCAGGCAAATTTAAAATGGGAAGCAACACAGGGAAACCAGACGAACAACCTGTTCACGAGGTTAAACTTGATGCTTTCTGGATTGGAAAACACGAAGTAACCTGGGATATTTTTGAGCCTTTCCTTTATCGCGATTACGAAAAACAAGCCAGTACAAGCGCTATTCCTGCTGAAGTAGATGCCGTTACCAGGCCCACAAAACCCTACCTCGATATGACTTTTGGTATGGGTAAAGCGAACCAGCCAGCAGTAGCCATGACACAATATAATGCCATCCAATTTTGCAAATGGCTTTATATGCGTACGGGTGTTTTTTATCGCTTACCAACAGAGGCAGAATGGGAATACGCCTGTAAAGCCGGAACTGAAAGCAATTATGCTTTTGGTGATGATGTGGCTAAACTAGGCGATTATGCCTGGTATAAAGACAACAGCGATAACAAAACACACCAGGTAGGACAAAAAAAACCAAATCCATGGGGTTTATTTGATATATATGGAAACGTTAGCGAATGGACCTACGACCAATATCTTCCCGATTTCTATAGTAAAAGCAAAGGTAAAATTGCAGAAAACCCGGTGGCAGTACCCGAAAAACTCTACCCAAATGTAGTTCGCGGCGGCTCTTATGATGAAACACCAAATAATTTAACCTCAACAGCTAGATTGGCTTCTGATCCATCATGGAAACAATTAGATCCACAGATCCCGAAAAGCAATTGGTGGTTCCCCGAAGCTCCTTTTGTAGGCATGCGACTGGTACGCCCTGTAAAAACGCCTTCAAAAGCAGATATAGATGCATATTACAATAAGCAACCGATAAAAGACTTTTAAAAAACAACCCTAACCAAAATAAAATTAAACACATGAAAAAACCAATTAACCAACAAGATCGTCGCGATTTTTTAAAAGCAACAGCCATGCTGGCAGGCGGGGCCATGTTAAGCAGCATTCCACTGGCCGGAGCATATGCATCAGGATCCGATACCATTAAAATTGCCTTAATAGGCTGTGGCGATCGTGGTACCGGAGCAGCTTTCCAGGCCTTGAGTACTAAATTTAATATTAAACTGGTTGCCATGGCCGATGCTTTTCAAGATCGTTTAGACAGCAGTTACCAATCGTTAAGTTCGAAATTTGCGGCAAAAATGGATGTTCCGAAAGAACGCCAGTTTGTAGGTTTCGATGCATATTTAAAAGCCATCCCACTAGCTGATGTGGTGCTATTAACCACGCCTCCGGGCTTCCGTCCGATCCATTTCGAAGAAGCAGTTAAACAGAATAAACAAATTTTCATGGAAAAACCTGTTGCTGTAGATGCGCCGGGTATCAGAAAAGTATTGGCCGCAGCCGAAGAAGCGAAAAAGAAAAAATTAAACGTTGTGGTAGGTTTACAGCGCCGTTACCAGACCAACTATCGCGAATCGATGAAACGCATTAACGATGGTGCCATTGGCGATATCATGTCAGGCCAGGTATATTGGAACAGCGGTGGTGTTTGGGTACGTCCGCGCACAGCAAACCAAACCGAAATGGAGTACCAAATGAGGAACTGGTATTATTTCAACTGGTTATGCGGCGATCATATTGTTGAACAACATGTACACAATATCGATATTGCCAACTGGATAAAAAACGGACATCCGGTTTCCGTACAGGGAACAGGCAGCCGTGCCTGGAGAACAGGAAAAGACTATGGGGAGATTTATGATAACCACTCTATCGAATTAACGTATGCCGATGGTGCCGTAATTAATAGTCAGTGCAGGCATTTTGAAGGCATCAGTAACCGTGTGGATGAAACTTTTCAGGGCACTAAAGGCAAAATTTACCTTTCAGGCAGCAACCAGGCCATTATGAAAGATTACAGTGGCAAAGAGCTTTATAACCACAATACCAAAGGAAATGCAAATCCATACCAAACAGAGCACGACGAACTATTCGATGCGGTTTCTAAAGGAGAATATAAATTCAGTAATGTAGACTATGCTGCAACAAGCACATTCTCGTCAATTATCGGTCGTTATGCAACTTATTCTGGCCAAACCATTAAATGGGATGAGGCTTTAGCTTCGAACATCAGTTTAATGCCTGAGCGTTTTGCATGGGATGCGAACCCCAAATTAATGCCTGATGAAAAAGGACTATACCCTATCGCCATGCCCGGACAAACCAAGGTGATCTAAAACTAAATTGATGCGCTACAGGTTTTTGCTTTTCATTTTGCCACTGATTTTTGCCTTTTCCTTTAAAAAAGAAGTGAGGCAGTATAAAATCGATGGTTATGCACAAGGAACCGATTATGCAATAATGTACTATGCTACTGATAGTTTAGCCACTAAAGCTGGCATAGATAGTTTATTGAACAAAATTGATTTATCGATGTCGCTTTACAAAAAGGGATCATTGATAAATCAATTTAATGCTGCCGGAAAAGAAATTAAAACCGATCGTTTTATAAATGATGTACTCAAAAGGAGTTTCGAGATCAATCGGGATACAAAAGGTGTTTTCGATATTACCGTTGCACCATTAGTACAAGCCTGGGGTTTTGGACCAAAAGAGGCCAAAAAAGAACCCAATCCGGCTGTCATTAAATCTATATTGGCCTGTATAGGCATGAAAAACCTGAAGTTAAAGAATGGTCTATTAAGCAAACTAAAGCCCTGTATACAAATCGATTTAAATGGAATTGCACAAGGTTATAGTGTCGATTTAATTGCCGCCTATCTCGAAAACAAAGGAATTAAGCAATACGTGGCCGAGTTGGGAGGCGAAATTCGGATTTCAGGACCTAAACCCAATGGCGAAACCATGAAAATTGGCATTGAAGGTCCGGATAAGGATGGAACTCCGGTAATCAGGCATATTGCTGAGATAAATTCTGGCGCCATTACCACTTCAGGCAACTACCGCAAATTCCATCAAAGCGGCAAGAAAAAAATTTCTCATCTGATCGATCCTAAAACCGGATATCCTTTAGATAATGAGATGATTAGCGTAACGGTATACGCCAAAGATGCCATTACAGCCGATGGATATGATAATGCCTTAATGGCGATGCACCTTAAAGATGCCATGGCTTTCGTAGAAAGCAGAAAAAACCTGGAGGCTTATTTTGTGTACCATCAAAAAGATGGCAAAGTAGCCGATACGCTAACTACAGGATTCAAAAAATTAATTATACGCTAATCTGTTAAAACCGATGAAAAGAAGTGAGTTTATAAGAAATAGCCTGCTTACAGCTGGTGCCATTACTACAGGAGCAGGATTTACCAATACTTTTGCTACCGAAAAAACAAATGATACATTAAGCGATAAAACTTTTAACCTCGATTATGCACCGCACCAGGGCATGTTCCAAAACCATGCAGGCAAAAGCTTTTTAGATCAGATCCAGTTTATGTATGATAAAGGTTTCCGTTCCATCGAAGATAACGGTTATCTCGGTCGTTCTGTTGAAGAACAGGAAAAAATTGGAAAACTTTTGGCAAAATTGGGCATGCGCATGGGCGTTTTTGTGGTAGATGGTGGCGATAACTGGAAAACCTCTTTAACCACCGGTAAAAAGGAGTTTAAAGATAAATTTGTCGAAACCTGTAAAAAATCGGTCGAAGCAGCAAAACGCTGTAATGCCAAATGGCTTACCGTAGTGCCAGGATTTTATGAACGTAACCTGCCTTATGGCAATCAATTCGCCAATGTAATTGATGCCATGCGGGCCGGAGCCGAAATTTTTGAACCCCACGGCTTGATTATGGTTTTGGAAACCTTGAGCGATACCCCGGAACTTTTCCTGCAAAAAACAAATGAAACCTACGCCGTTTGTAAAGCGGTTAAAAGTCCTTCGTGTAAAATTCTTTACGATATCTATCACATGCAACGTACCGAAGGCGACTTAATTAAAACCATTGATCGTTGCTGGGATGAAATTGCCTACATCCAGATTGGGGATAATCCAGGCCGAAAAGAACCGACAACCGGAGAAATTAATTATAAAAACCTGTTCAAACACCTGCATGCCAAAGGCTACAAAGGCGTAATGGGTATGGAGCACGGCAATTCTAAAGGTGGAAAAGAGGGTGAACTGGCTGTTATTTCGGCGTATAGGGCTGAGGATAATTTTTTATAGATAATAAAAAAATCGTCATTGCGAGAAGGCTTTTTCAGCCGACGAAGCAATCTTACAACGATCGCTACTAGCGAGTGCATTAAGATTGCTTCGTGCCTCGCAATGACGATTTATTGCGGACTACCCTACCTTCAACACCCAAACAGATACACTTCCGGCATTGCAATGAAACTCTGCCAACCATTTTCATCAATAACTACTTCCTGCTGGCGATAGCCTAAAGCATCAACAAAGGTTTTTCCGGCAAAGTGTTTACCAATTTCCCACGCCGTGGTCTGTGTCCCCACAGACCACAATGTTATCTCTTCTCCTACCCCACCTTCAACACCCACACCGAAACACTTCCCGCATTGCAATGAAACTCTGCCCAACCATTTTCATCAATAACTACTTCCTGCTGGCGATAGCCTAAAGCATCAACAAAGGTTTTTCCGGCAAAGTGTTTACCAATTTCCCACGCCGTGGTCTGTGTCCCCACAGACCACAATATTATTTCTTCTCCTACCCCACCTTCAACACCCACACCGATACACTGCCCGCATTGCAATGAAACTCTGCCCAGCCATTTTCATCAATAACTACTTCCTGCTGGCGATAGTCTAGGGCATCAACAAAAGTTTTTCCGGCGAAGTGTTTACCTATTTCCATTTCTTTAAATCCTTCTTCTCCTGTACTCAACAATACGGCTAAGCCACTATTTTCATGTTCTTCATCACCGGCACGGGTCCATCCTACACAAACACCATGATCAAAATAATCACGCTGCTCACCGTAGGCTAAGGCTGTACGGATTCTACTCATGGTTTCTACAGCAGGAATTGCGGCCAATTCAATATGCACATCTTCACCTTCATTGTTTTTATCATCATAAATCCCACCATATAAATCCGGGAAGAATAAACAAGGGATCCCTTGCATACGCAATAAAATCATGGCATAAGCTAAAGGCCTGAACCAAAAATCAACATAAGATTCCAGTGCCTGCAAAGGCTGCGAATCATGATTATCAACAAATGTTACCGCAAGATCTGGCTTGGTTTGAACCAAAGTTCCATCAAAAATAGTACGCATATCGAAAGATTCCTCTTTACTGGCCAGGAAGAAGTTGTGGTGCAATAAGGAATCAAATATTTGTGTACGACCGCCCGTAGCTTCAATATAGGCCAGCTGACCTTGAATATCTACTACATTCCAATCTTCTGCAACGATAAAAAATTCACGGTTAAATTTATGGTTTAAATGATCAATCCATTCTACAATAAAGTCTGAACTGATATGTTTAACGGCATCTAACCTAAAGCCATCTACTTTTGTGGTTTCAACCACCCATTCACCCCAGTATTTTAACTCTTCAATTACTGCCCTGTTGCGGTAATCAATATCATTAAACATCAGGTAATCGTAATTGCCGAATTCAGTAGATGGAACGTTCTCAAAACCTTCACCTAAATAATTCTGAATGGAATAAATGGCTGTTTCCTTTCTGTCTTCTGCCCAATCTACCCCGCTAAAACACAGATGATCCCAGATAAATTCTGAGTATTTGCCCTGCCTGCCCGGGAAAGTAAATTTTGTCCAGGCTTCTATTTCGAAAACATCACTGGTAAATTCATTTCTATTGTCTGGATTTACAGTCTTTACTTTAATTTTCTCCAGCTCATCGCCTCCTGCTTTGTGGTTAAAAACAGCATCGGCCAGTGCTGCTATTCCATTATCATGGAGGGCATTTATCGCTTTTATATATTCATCTTTCGAACCATGTTTGGTTACTACACTTCCTTTCTGATCAAATTCGCCTAAATCAAACAAATCATAAACCGCATAACCTACATCATAGGCGGCATTGTTAGATTTATAGGCTGGTGGCAACCAAACGGATGTTACGCCAATTTCTTTTAAATGATTAGCTTCTGTAGCTACTTTTGTCCATAAATTTTGTTCCTCGTTATAGTACCAATGGAAAAATTGGATCAGGGTCTGGTTTTGCATTAATTCGATTTTTTTGTATGGATAACATGATAGATGTTGAATTGTTTTTGGATTGAAGATCTTCCCAAGTCCTTTCCCGCTGATCTCGCAGATCACCGCAGAAAAACAAATAATAAGAGCCTGTTAAAATTAAATAAAATTCATTTCGTATGTCAGTCTGAGCGTAGTCGAAGACCATTTCAACGCATTAATAAAGCAATCTACTGTGCCATCATTGACACTATTCTACAAATCATTATTAATCAGAATTTTACTGCTTTTGCATTTCCATCCAACCAGGCCATAGCACGGTATCCCCGTTCTGCTTAAATCCGGCCTAACAAATTTTTCGGGCTCTACTGACCAAGCCCTACTACTGGCTTTGAAAGAAAAATTTTCAGCCGGCATTTTTTGTTTCTTTTTGATGCCAAAAAGAAAGAGCCCTTCGGCGGCGGCGAGCCGAGGCAAGACTTGTGGTAAGGAAAAAAAGCCACTCATATTGATTTTTATAAAATAAATTAACCCTCAGTCTTACTGACTGTCTATGCTATTTTACCCACATTTTAACTACTTTTGCCATTAATGAGTTTAAAAAAGAAATTTGCCAGAGAAAGTTTTACCATTATGAACGAATTGGTATTACCAAATGATACCAATACCTTAAATAACCTGATGGGTGGGCGTTTGCTTCACTGGATGGATATTGCAGCGGCAATTTCGGCTCAAAAACACTGTAATCGTATTGTGGTGACCGCTTCGGTTGATAATGTTTCTTTTAAACAACCTATTAAATTAGGTGATGTAATTACCATCGAAGCCAAAGTAACCCGTGCTTTTAATACCTCTGTGGAAGTGCGTTTAGATGTATGGGCAGAAAATATTCCAAGTGGTGCAAGGCAGAAAAGCAACGAAGCTTACTATACCTTTGTAGCGCTTGATCAGAGTGCACGCACCATACCCGTACCAGAACTTATTCCGGAAACGCAGGAAGAAATTGATTTGTTTGATGGTGCACTGCGCCGCAGGCAATTACGTTTGGTTTTAGGTGGCAAAATGCATCCTGATGAGGCCAGCGAACTCAAGGCACTTTTCTTCAAAGCATAATTTTTACGTTAAATTCCTTTTCAGCTTAACATGATTGTTTTATTTTAGCGGTCTACCATACGCTGAAAAATATGACAACTTACACCATTCTTATTATTTTAAGCGGATTAGTAATATTCTCTTATCTGTTTGATTTAGTGGCCAGTAAAACCAAAGTACCATCGGTTTTATTGCTCCTGCTTTTAGGTATTGGTTTACGTTTACTGGTCGATAACCTCAAGATACAAACCTTCAATTTCCTTTCTATTTTGCCAACATTGGGTACTGTAGGCCTAATTTTGATTGTTTTTGAGGGCTCGCTCGAACTTAAATATGATCAGCATAAAAACAAGGTCATTAAAAGTGCTTTTTTTTCGGCCTTAAGTATTTTACTCGGTACCACCAGCGTAATTACCACCATCATTTACCAGATTTCGCACCACGATTTATATACCTGTATTGCCAATGCCATCCCTTTTAGTGTAATCAGTTCGGCCATTGCCATTCCATCTGCCGCAGCTTTAAACAATAAAGATAAAGAGTTTGTGATCTACGAATCGTCCTTCTCTGATATCCTGGGGATCATCATTTTTAATTTCACCATTACCAACCATTCGGTCACTACCTCCGCATTTATCGGCCTGGGCTTAAGCACCTTTCTCATCCTTTTGCTATCGGCCATTGCCTGTGTGGTATTGTTGTACATTATGGGCCGGTTGGTACACCACATCAAATTTTTCCTGATCATCGCCATCCTCATCCTGGTTTATGCCATTGGGCAGTCTTACCACCTTTCTTCGCTGGTGCTGATCCTGAGCACAGGTTTATTCCTGAACAATGCCGATACCATCCAGAACGTTTGGTTCAGGAGTATTTTTTTATACAAGAATTTAACGGCCGATTTATCACAGCTTTACCAGTTATCGGCAGAAAGTGCCTTTATTTTGCGGACTTTTTTCTTCGTGATTTTCGGTTTTACCATGAACATCGGCGAACTGAACAACAAGATCGTACTCGCCAATGGCTTTTTCATTCTGATCACGATATACCTCATCAGGATGCTCTTCCTTAAAATATTTAAAAAGGATACTTTAGGCCCGATTTTATACATCGCCCCCCGCGGACTGATCAGTATTTTACTTTATTTCAACCTGCCCGCCTCACTAAAAATACAGGAAGTAGGTACGCCGTTTTTATTCCTCGTGGTATTGGGCTCAAGTATTGTAATGACGCTGGGGATTACGCTGAGTAAGAGAAATAGTGTGGTTCAGTAGTTTATTGGTTCAGTAGTTCATTGGTCATTAGTTGATTGGGTTAGTCGCATAAACTGGTTAATGGTTTATTGGTTGATAGTTCATGGTTAATTGCCACTTGACCACAACTTCAACTTGCTTTTCATCCTGAACGCAGTGAAGACCTGCGAAGCACGCATGAATACTTACCATTGACAGACTCCAATAGAATGATCGTCATCTCGACTGTAGCGCAGCGAAATGGAGAGATCTATCCAGACAGATTTATATCGTCATTTGTTTAAACCGGTTAATCGGCTCCAAACGCCAAACTCCCAACGCCACACGCAAAGTCTAAGGCTTAACCGTAGAAGAAATAGATTTCAGCTGATGTAATTCGGCCAGCACATTTGGATTGGCCTGATAATAAATAGAATAATAACTGAGTTCGTTAAACTTATTTTTATCTATCTTATTAAAGTTAAACCGTGCAAGGTTCGGATTAATGGCATGGATAGGCAGGGCAACAGCATTTGCCATTGCAGTAAAAACAACAGAAAATACGGTGGCTGCCGCGTCTTCCCTCAGCCCCGGCTCTTCCTTGCCCCATTTATCAACCATTTTACCAGCTGCATTCACTTTATACTCTTCTGCCCTATCTTCACCAATTTTAATAAAACTCATTCCTCTATAGCCTTTTTTAACCGTTCTGATCTGTGCGGTTTTAATTTCATTGATGGGAACGGTAATAAATTCGCCATCACGATTCAGAATCACATTTACCGAATCAACTTTATATAAAATCCCTTTGTATTTTTCATTTTGGGTTTTCAGAATGGCGATGTAAGGTTTAACGCTTTGAGCCTTTGCTAAGCTTAGAGAAAAGAAAAAGATGAGGGTAAAATAGATAGACTTTATCATGTTATTGGTTCATTGTTTTATGGTTCATACCTTGTGAGTTAAGCCATTGGCACAGGTGAAAATAATTTAGTCACAGATAAAAAGGATGGACACAGATATAAAAATCCGTGTTTATCTGTGTCCATCTGTGGTTAAAAACCTTAACTGAATGACATTACTCCACACGCTTAGCGCCTAAGGTTTATCAATATAGTAAGCTTTTGAGTAAATTTCCAATTTTTTATACTCAGTGGCAAACAATTTTTGATCCTTATTGATCTTCAAAAACATTTTTTTAGCCTTAAGTTCGGCTATAAGGCCATAAGTTGTGCCTACCGCTGCCCCTAAAGTTGTAGCGGCCAAAAACGCTGCAAGTTGTTCCTTGCCTGCTCCATTGTTGTTATCTGTAAATGCCAAAGAACCAATTGCCGCGCCAGCAAGCGTCCCGATCAGAAATCCTTTACCTGCATTGATGCCTTTTTTCTTTAAGCGGATGCTGATGATATTTTTAGCACGAAGCATGATGTAATTTCCATAACCATCATTCACAGCGACTCCTTCAGGAGAAATTTTCTCTAAAGTACCTTTTACAACAGGTAAAGAATCTGAAACTACTTTTACCTGGTAATTAATAAATTCCTGCGCTTTGGTTTCGCTAAAAAACAGATTACATAAAAAGAAACAGAGCGATAAAAAGAAAATTTTCATTGGAGAGCGGTTATTTGGTTAATGGTATAAATTGGTTAACTGATTAATTTAGACCAGGCGTCGAACTTTCAACAAGTATACAGGTAATGGTTTGGTAGTTCTTGAGTGCCAAATTACTTATAAAACCTTAATTTTCTTAACTTCTTAATGGTCAGACAATGTGTTTAAATTGATCAATCATGTCCGAACGCCGAACCAAACCCGTGTATGGATTCATAGTTTTATAGTTCATGGTTGATAGCTGCCCTGTTAATATAGGCTTGCGTTTATTAAATTACTGACTAAGTGCTTCGGAATAAAAATCGATCAATCAACGCCCAACTCCAAACTTTACTGCAAACTATAACCCCTCGTTCAATAGACTCCAAACTTCAGACTAAGGACTTTGGACTACAGACTAAGGACTCAAAACTACGCCCCCATTTCCAGAATCTTATCAAATTCAGTAGCCTTAAGCGGCATTACCGATAAACGTCCTTGTCTAACCAATGAAATATCAACCAAACTTGGCTCTGCTTTGATCTGCTCCAGCGTAACCGGGTTTTTCAGGCTTTCTACAGGCGATAAATCAACCACTACCCAGTTGGCATCATCAGTAGTTGGGTCCTGGTAAAATTCTCTTACCACCTTGGCAATACCCACAACGTTTTTCCCTTCGTTACTGTGGTAAAAAAGCACCAAATCGCCTTCTTTCATGGCTTTCAGGTTATTCCGCGCCTGGTAATTGCGCACACCATCCCAAAAGGTACGGCCATCTTCGTTAAATTTTTCCCAACTGTATTTAAAAGGCTCTGATTTTACTAACCAATGGTTCATCTTATTCTTTTTTTAAGGCTCAAAACTAACAAAACAGAACGGATTAGGAAATAGGTTAGAAAGAATGGAGAAAATATAAGGAGTTTGAGCGCTGCACTTCATCCTGGATAGATCTAGTCAGGCTCCATTTTTCAGCTCACTTGCACAATCGAAAATACTGCACAATTGTCATGATATTTGGTGCAAAAATCTCGCCAGTCGCTTGTGTAAAGAACATAGATCGAACCTCATTGCTACGCAATTACCAGTTCTCACACATTTTCTCAGTTCGCAGGCGGCGAGCCGTTGCTAGCTAACTAATTAATAATATATTTGAATATGGTCAATAATCTTTTCCTCTCCAATAGAAACTTATTGCCTCTTCATGGCTATCGTTTAGTTAAAGGCAATGTGGCATATTACATTGTCGAAAAGTGGACTGGCAGTTTTGGAGGACCTCCAGACTTAGATAGCTATCCTTATTACATAACCAAGGTTGAATTCAATGATATTTATATCATCAATATTGAAGAATATTTCGGAAGGGCATTAAACTTACATGTTTGGAAACCAGAACAAAAAGCAAAGCTAGTTGACATACTTGATACCGGATATAAAACAAGCCGGGTTGCGAAAGTATTCTTCAAATATGATGCAAACAATAGATTAGATAAAAGAGTGTCTATAATTGAAAGCGATGGCAAAATTGAAAGAGAACATGATATTCAATATGAATACGACGAGATGAGCCGAAGAGGTTCAAGCATTGGCTCTGGAATAAAGTATATCTACAATAGCATTGGTCTTTTAATTAAAATAATAACCCGTGATGTTGAGTCTAACTTATACAGTCATGAGGCTTCACACTATTACGACAACCTCAATAGGCTTATTGGTTCAATTGAATACGGCTATTATAAAGATGATGACGGAGAAAATATTAACACTGAACAGGGTTTAAAAGAAATTTATAATATTCATATTACCTATGAAGATTTAGCTGATAGAAAAACGAAAAGAACGGAGCGTATTTTGGGAATTCAAGATGAAGAAACAAGGGTGCGAATTGATCTATTTGATCGATACGGTAATCTAATTGAACAACAGTCTTATATAGAAGGAAACAGATTTGTAACTTCTCGACAGTTAGATTATGATTATGATAAATTTGGAAATTGGACTGAGGTAAAATCATATATCATTGCAGATGGTAATCGACAGCTTGAAACAGTAAGTAAGCGGAAAATAGTTTATAAGGATGAACTGGCGATACCTAAATTCAAACTAAGTCAATGGTGGAGAAGGATATTCATTATCAACCGAGATCATTATAGATCTAAATCGAACAGCCGCAATGTGATTGAGCTCTATAAATATGTCATAATTCATCAAACTAAAGATGGCGATTGGTGGCGACCATATGGTTCCGAACACATTCTCTCATTGCTTTATGAATTTAATAGTCAAGATTGGAAACTTCTTAAAGAAGATCTGATTCATTGGGAAATGGATCAGCTTGAGATTCTCGCCTATGCTTTACATGAAACTTTTATATATAACTTTGAGGACCCTAAAGCGATGCTAGATGAAAGAAGTAAATTGTTCTCACATATTTTCATCATAGCAGATAACGATATCAAATTAAGTATGGTTGAGGACATCGAATTTGCACTTGAAGGATCTCCCAAGCCAATAATATTACTTATTCAGATTAAAGAAAACTTAGAAGCTTTAGAGGAAGAAAATACGACTTACCGATTTAAGAGCCTTACGGCATTTAGATCGAGGCTTTATAAAGAAATTATGATCGCACAATATTGATATCCAAACCAAAAAACCAACAACGAACCTTACAAAATATCCAAGTGTACTGATTCACCTCAAATAGTCAGAATATCGTCGTGACACATTTTCTCTGTTCGCAAGATTGGTGAGCAGAAATTTAAATTTTAACTATATTGAAGTCCCAAATAACACCATTACTAGCGCAAGTCTTAGCGTTTAAGCAAGTGGACTGGATGACTTCTGCTTAGCAGAGGTTTAATTGACGGATTTTTAAGCACAAGTAAGGCCTATGCTCTGGCCAGGGGGCACTAAGACTTATGCTAGATGTGGAAGTCAATTTGATGGTATATTGATTTTTTTACATACTTTTAACCCTAATTTATAAATACGCTACTCTCTTTCGCCAATCTGCCCAGTTCTGGGCAACTATGCGCTACAGTATAGCCCTTATATTTTAGTTGTAAGAAAAATAAACAAACCAATTCTATTAAATAACGATTATGAAAAAAACAATTACCTTTTTAATTGTCCTATTGTCAAGCGTCAATATCTATGCCCAAGAAAATATTGATTTATTAACATACGCCAATACCCAAGACATTAATTTTTTTAGCTCAATTAAAAATGGTGCTAAAGTAAAAGAGTATATAACGGTTAGTAAGAATAGTGTAAAGATAGGTGACACTTTAATATTAGGAACGCCTACTTCTGAAGAAATGAACACCAGGACTTACTCAGGCAGTTATGGCACAAAAGCAAGAGGAGGTGTAGCCCAATCAAGAAGTACTTCTAAAAAAACTTACGAATTCTTACAAATGGGTAGACCTGCTGGGTTTGGAAGTATTATGGCTGCTATGAATGGAAATGCGCAGAGTATGGCAGATAATAGTTTAAAAAATACTTCTGTAATTGTCAATGAAATAATAACATATCATAGGGGCAGTAAAAATAAACCTTTGTACGTCGTTATGGTTTTAGGTGAAATAAATGGTAGAGCTTTTGGTATAAATAAATATTTAAGTGTAATGGATACAGAGTTAGCTATTGAGTCTGGTGAAGTTTTACTAAAAAACAGAAAAATGACTAGAGATGAGGCTATTGCAAAATTAAAAGAAGCGAAAGAATTAATGGAAATTGATATGATGAGTAAAGAGGAATTTGAAAAATTAAAAAAAGAACTTGCTCCAATTATCACCTCTAAACCCCAAGACTAACCCTCGTTATAATGAGATTTTGAAAGATGTAATACCAAAGATTAAAATGAAAGAATTGCTAAAGCAGGGGTTTTATTGATGAGCTATGGACAGACAGGTGCGGCGCTTATACAATTGGCCAGTCAAACAGATTCTTTCACAACACAAGCCGCAATGATTGATCGACTAGATGAACTGTCCTATCATAATTTGCAGAAGAAATATAAACTTAGCGATGATATGCTTGACAAGGTATCTAGTTTTGCGATGCCCTATTGTAAATAGTCTAAAGATCTACCTAAACACTTATTGCCATAATTTAATTAAAAGCCTTACGATACATGAAATCAATAAAAAACCCATTATTAATAGCTATAAGCTGCTTATTTATATCTTGCGGAAGTTCTTCAACAGTTCAAAAGCAAACGCGCACTCTGAATATAGAACGCTACTTAGATTCAATCCAAAATAAATTTAATGGCTACAATACTAATACAGTTATCAAAGATGAATTGAATGAAACCTTGAAGAAAGATTTCAAGAAAGCCATCAAAAAAGGTGTTCTAAAAGATTTGCCATTTAAATTAAATAGAGTTGAGAAGTGTGGCGATAAATACATTTTAGATCTTGAGCATTTGCTAACTTCAAAATATTATAACATAGGGGTACTGAGTAAGGTTGAGATGAGTATTTATGCCATTACTGATGAACAGACTGCAAAATCAATAAAGGAAGGTGAATTCTATTTAATAGATTTCAGGTTTAATGAATATATTACGTTTAACAACAATGATAGATACTGTGCATTAGTTTTAATGTCGCCGTTTATGGGATATTTTGGTGATGAAATACAGTTTGGTGCTATTGGAGGAAAACTAATCAAGATTAATAAATTCACTGAATAAAATTACTAGCGCAAGTCTTAATTTTTAGACTAGCGGGCTGGATGACTTGTGCTTAGCAGAGATTTAATTGACGGATTTTTAAGCACAAGTCAGGCCTATGCTCTGGCCAGGGGCACTAAGACTTACGCTAGAATGGGGCTTAAGTAAGAGAAATGCCTATGCTATTAGTTTAGAATATGAGCTTTAAATTTTACTGATGTCTTTCGGTAATGGTGGTGGCGCTAAAATTACCTCAACTCTGTTTTCAGGTGTGGGAAGTGGAAGTTTAGCGAGCAGCGTTATTCCAAACGATAGATGATTACTGTTAGCATGAATGGCCATGCCTATCAGCGTACATTTTTCATCATCAAGACGTAAAATATCTGCTGAAGGCTCAAATTCTTCAAAGATGGTTTCAAATGCTAAAGTCTCGTTTGCATATTCAATACAGTCGTAATAAATTGCTTTATCTGTCATTTTGTATTGAACTTTAGTTACGATTCCTCCTTCTTCAGTTAAAATAAAAGCTTTTCCATGAGCCTGATAAAGAATTAAGTTTTCCACTTTTTGATTGAAACTAAACCCAAGCGCAATGAGAAGTTCATGAGCACTATTCACTGAAATATGATATAAATCCCAAATTTGTTGTGGCCTAATCTTCATTTCGTTCATATTTAAAGTTAAACATTTGGATTAAGAAGTTATGCGCAAAATCATAAATTCCATTACTAGCGCAAGTCTTAGCGTTTACCCTAGTGGGCTGGATGACTTGTGGTTAGCAGAGATTTAATCGACGGTTTTATTAAGCACAAGTCATGCCTATGCTCTTGCTAGGGGCACTAAGACTTGCGCTAGATGGAAAAATCATGTTAGAATTAGTTCCTTTACTGAGTGATAACTGGAACCCCATAAAGAATTATAGATCGAAGAAATTGTAAAGGTAAAGTTTCGCAATATCGCTGCAATCATTGTGGTAATATTATTGAAAGAAGTTAAGATTGAAGGTTCATAGAGAATATGGCTCTTTTTTATTATAATTGGTTTTAAAATTATCTAAATGTTTAAAGACACTCTCAATTCAATGCTGGATAATATTAAGGAGCGAACTACAAATCCATTCTTAGGAACGCTTCTGGTCGTATGGATAATTAGGAATTGGACGTTAGTTTATGGATTATTCAACTTCGATAAAGAATTTACACTAGATAAAAAGCTTAAATACATTGCAGACCACTATCAATCGCAAGCATTTGTTCCCAATTTATTAATCGTTGTAGCAATTACATTTTTAGTGCTTGTTTCAACTTATTGTATGTTAACATTAGGTCGACTTATTACCGATACATACGATAAATTCGTGTTACCATATCTTTCTAAAATTACAGACAAGAGCAGTATCGTACTAAAAACAGAATACAAAGCACTTGAAGAAGTAGTTAAGCAGTTAGAAATTAGGCTTGAAGAAGAAAGGTTAGCTAAAGTTGGAGCACAAACTGAACGAGACCGTGTCGACAAGGCATTAAGCACTTTAATAAAACAAAAGAGCACCAATTTAGACGATTCAATTTATCGTACAGTTGCCAATGAATTACGTACCGCTTCTAGAGAAGAATATGTTGATCAGACTTTTGAGTATATTGAAGCCAACAAGTCTATTAGTAAGAATAGTGTCGTTATAAAGAGATTTATAGATGAGGATTATGTTAATATAAAACGTACCGATCTCAATGATAAAGAAAGAGCATTTTATGAGCTTACTGAAGAGGGGAGCAACTTTCAAGATTTCTGGTTGCGTTCAGGGTCATTTAATACATAGTGGTTTAATGATGAGGAATTTAATTGAGAGTCTTTTTTAACACAAGTCAGGCCAGGGCTTAATGCAATGTGCGCTAAGACTTGCGCTAGAATAAGTTCTTGAATATCATAAGAAAGCCTAGGGTGTTGCAATCATTACACTCAACGCGTATATTAGTGACATTTAATTAACTCTCGATATGATTAACCGTTTAATAGCTTTCTTTTCAACTAAACCTTCAGCAGAGGATATTAAGGTCAACGACCCAAGTGTTTCTAATCATATTGAACGGGAAGATTACGACCAACATCCTCCGTTTATAAATTTAAGTGAACAGGAGATTGATGCATATATAGATGCAGAAGTAAACAAGAGGGTTTTAAACAAGCAAACAACTGAGATTGAACGTACAGATCATTTCCTTAAAGACGCTGCAAAGCTTATCGTATTACATCAGCAAGGATCAACATCACTCATTCAGCGTAAATTAAAGTTAGGTTATAATAGAGCAGGAAGGATAATTGAACAATTAGAAGAAATGGGAATAATTGGTTCTTTTGAAGGATCAAAAGCAAGGGAAGTTTACGTTACCACAGAGGAACAGCTAGAATTGGTGTTTAGTGGTCAATTACAATCTTTATCGCCGGAAAGAGAATACTTTGTGCGTGAAATTCTGCCATCGAAACTAAATATTATAGAGCAACGTGTTGCTGAAATCAAACTAGCTAAACAGCATGAGCAAACAGAATTAGTTAAAGCTCAAATTAGAAATGAGTTCTTAATTAAAGAAGAACAGAAAAAGGAAGAATACAGATTGCAAGAACTTAAGCAGCAGGTGTTAAAAGAAATGATCGCGAATGGTGAAATAACTAATTTAATAATAAGTAACGATAGAATGCCAATCCCCCAAGCCGTTAAGGATATGGTGTGGAACAGGGACGGAGGTCGATGTGTTATATGCGGTGGAAATGAAAACCTAGAATTTGACCATATTATACCACATGCCAAGGGTGGCGCAGCTACTTATCGTAATCTTCAGTTGTTATGCGAACCATGTAATCGTTCTAAATCTGATAAAATCGGAGAATAAACTAAATTAAGCATTAACAGGCATGAGCAAAGATTCCAAGAGTACACTAAACATAAATAAACACGACTTCCCTTTATTAGTTTTAGAAGATATCAAGCCGTTCATTAAAAGATTAAGAAGCCAGATAAAGGAAAACGGGCATCTTTTTATGGTTGAGAGAACAGAAGATTATATCATTAAACTGAGATCAAAAGAAAAATGGGAATATAAGTTTGAAGTCACACGTTTCGATATCAGTCAGGATGATGATGTGACTTATCCATTTTCAATGAATCCGTCAAATGAGAGAGGCGATCCAATCTATTCTGAAGCTACTGATGGCAAAGGTTTAATTGTTGCCATCGATCGTTGGGTGGATATATTAAAGGTTTACGAATCGCTCAGTCTAGAAGATGAAGATGAACTTTTATTGCAGTATGAGCAAGAATTCTATCAAGAGTTTGAATTTGTTGATGATCCAAATCATCCCATTGGATTTAATCCAGAACAACTGGACTTCCTTTATGCATTTTTAACAACGTTGGAAAAAGATTTAAAAAGTACGGAGTTCAAAGACGAAACGATGTCAATAGTTGCTGATACGTTAGAATTGCGAGACAACATACAGGGCATGACTAAAAAGCAGTTCGCTAAACAATTCTCAATACTATTAGCAAAAATAAAGAAAGTGGGGATGAAGCTGTTATATGACACATTTGATGTCGCAAAGAAAGAACTAATTAAGAAAGCATTGTATGGTGGCATCTCAAAACTTGGAGAAGCGGGAGAGCACCTTCTGAATAACTTAACTAGTCCATAAGTGTTATGAATTCATTTTAACTATTATTGGCTCAATTTTAAGCTTAAATGCAATATTACTATCAATTTAATTATGAAAAGACCATTCGATTCGGTGCGTGATTTGATTTACCTTAGAGTAAAGCAAAGCAAAGAAGACATAAAGTTCCGCATGGAACAGGTCGATAATTTAATGGTCTGGATTGTGGGGTTTTCCATCGGTGGACTTTCTTTGATAGTTTCAGACTTCGCTAAACTAAATGAGAACTTTAGTTACTGGATAATTAAATCAGTTTTGTTTCTGTTAGTCCTCTCAATTACAGCCGGTATTGTATTTAGGATTGCGTGCTATTTTATTAATATATATAATGAACAAATTCAAGCATACGTTGAAACTGCATTTTCAAATGAAGAGATGATGGAGATAGATGCTGAGGATTTAACTAATGAACGTGAAGTGGAGGAAGTTCTAAGACGGCTTCAAGTTGATTTCGGTCAAGATGTTCAACAAATATTAGCAGCATACACAAATGTTGATATGTCCCAACCAGCCAACAGAGATTTTCTATTGAATGACTTGAAACAACATTACAAGAAAGTTGCAATATGGGCAAAGAAGGATTACGAAATCGCAATAGAATTTGCTAAGGACACGATGCAAAAGGCTTATGGATACTCACATAAACAACTAGATCGCGCATTTACAGATAATGCTAGTTCAAAATGGCAATACTGGGTTCGGACGGCTTTTACATCATTTATTATAAGCTGTCTCGCGTTTATTGCTGTTATTCTGATACTTTCAATAGCTTATTAAATCAACTCAAAATTATCCCATTACTAGCGCAAGTCTTAGTGTCTAGGCTAGCGCGCTGGATGACTTGTGATGTGATGAAGATTACCGATACTAGTGCAATCCTTGTGGTCATGCCTATGCTTAGGCAACGGCGCTAAGACTCGCGCTGGAATACGGTTTTTGAAACTACAGTCTTGGGTTTACCTTATCATTTATTCGAAAAACAATTCCCTCACCACCGCGTTGAAGCTTATAAAAACAAAAACTCTTTTAAAAACGACCAATGAAATTAACCGACAAACAAATAGAATTTGGTTTCAATTACTACTTTAAAGAAGAACATGATCTGATCAAATCGGTTGTGGAAGTTTCAGAATATAATGAGGAAGAAAAACTCATTATTAATTGTACGCAATTGGGCGATTCCTTTACACCTCAATACAAAACCCCAAAAGACAAAAAACGTGTGGTAACGGAATGGTGTGAGTTTTTAACACAGAATCAAACAGCTTTCAAAGAGTTACATTTTGGAACAAGGATGCCTCAAGAACTTTTTGATGCGGTTTGTAATCAAAAGCAATTAAAGCGCCTTGAGATTAAGTGGGGCGGTTATAAAGATATTTCTGCAATTGAAGGATTAACCCATATCGAATTATTACATATTGGTTCCGGAGCAGGTGTTGAATCGATAAAACCTTTAACAAAACTTAAAAATCTGATAGGTTTATCGGTCGAAAACTTTCAAAAAATAACTAACTATGATGAACTTTCAAATCTATCGACACTCGAAAGTTTGAGCATTGAAGGTGATGGTTTCGGACCGCAATACATCAAAATTGAGCAAATAGATTTCTTAAATAACATGCCTCAACTCAAGTTCTTCCGCCTTTTAACGGAAAGACTTCAAAGCAAAGACTATAGCCCAATTTTATCACTAAAAAACATAGTACACCTTTCTTTAAGTGGAAATAAGCAAGTCAGGACACTTTATGATGAGATCATCGAATTACCTAAGTTAAAATGGGGAATGATCAAAACCAGGCCCGAATTGTATAAGAATTAAAAAGTGAAATAATTCATTTAGTTAAGTACCTCGCTGGCGCATTGAACTGCAAGTATAATATTGTTAACTGCGCTGATAGAACTATCAACTGCAAGTATAATGTTGTTAACTGCAAGTATAGAACTATGAACTGAAAGTTTATAACTATGAACTGCAAGTTCAGAACTGCGAACTGCAAGTTCAGAACTATCAACTGCAAGTATAAACCTATCAACTGCAAGCATAATGTTGTTAACTGCGCTGATAGAACTGTTAACTGCAAGTATAAACCTACCAACTGCAAGTATAATGTTGTTAACTGCAAGTATAGAACTATGAACTGAAAGTATAGAACTATCAACTGCAAGTATAAAAACTGCCTTCATTCATGCATTATCTGAGCAACAATATTTTGCATATTGATTTATTATATTTATCTTGCCTATGCTAAATGATAATTAACATATTTTACTAATCTTAACAAGGGAAGCAATTAAGTAAGCAATTCAATTTTTAACAATATTCCTGAGACGAGCGGTAGTCCCGCATCTATATTTTCTCTGTAAAGAGTTAATTGTCGTTTAGCAGCGTCTCAGGATCTTTTTATCAATGTTATGCTAAACGACAATTGTAAAAACCCAAACACACAGCTCCCAAATCAGGTAGCAGCTGTAACAGAATTCCGGAAACTGATTGAAGCCTATTTCGATATGGTTAGTTTATCGGATGTGAATCAATTCCTTACTGAAATGCTTAGCGCAGCTATCGGGCCCGATCCGCGCTCTGGCAAACACAAACCCATTACTATTGCCAACGCCCTTTATGATGTAAACAATATCATCAGCCTGCTTACCAAAACAAAACTTTTGGCCAATGAAGAAACCTTTCAGCGTGATGCCATAAACCTGGGTTATCACCTACAGGCTGTTGGCCAATTTGATGTGGAGCATCTTTCTGAACTATTATATGTTGGATTAAATGCCTACATCTTTCAGGAGGATGATTTTGAAGGCGCAACCTTAAAATTTTCTGCCGAAATTACTGCTGCATATAAAATGATTTATGATTGGCTGTCAGACTGCGATGCCTGGTGTAATGCTGTTGAGTGTTATGAATGTAATGAAACTGCCGGTTTAGCCGCTACACCATAAAACTAAAAAGTTTAATTGGCCATTTACCCTATACAGCTATGAGGGAAAACTCCCCTCCTAATTTAGGAGGGGTGCCCACCGGGCGGGGTGGTTACTAGCAGTTATATCACTTAATTTCGGTAGGTGAGACACCAACCGATAGATAAATTTTTCTGCCGCTCTATGCCGCGGTGGCATGGTACTTTGGAGCGCCAAAGTACCCAAAGCGCTTCGTCAATCCGGCAATGAGCCTTTTGCACAATCCCTTACGCATCAAAAAACAGTGGCACTTCGTTTTGTGTTCAATATTTTTTTTAAAATTAAATCATAGTTATGAACACAAAACCACTGCGTTTCAGGTTTGTTAGTGCTAATTCAACTGAACTGCGCCTGTTTTTTGATTTCCCTGGCTCTTGGGATTGACAGCGTCCTTAGTTATAATCCGTGCTTTATTAAAGTCGGTTAGCAAAATGCCTAAACTATTCTTAAAAAGATGTGTGTACATAGTAAAAAGGGCGGGGTGGTTGCTAGCGGTTATATCATTTAATTTCGATAGGTGAGACACAAACCGATAGATAAAAAATTTAACTGGCCATTTAACTTATACAGCTATGAGGGAAAACTCCCCTCCTAATTTAGGAGGGGTGCCCAACGGGCGGGGTGGTTAATCCATCACTAGCACAAGCCCTATGTTATTAAGTTAAGGTTTTTAGCCACAGATGCACACAGATAAACACGGATTTTTATATCTGTGTGCATCTTTTTTATCTGTGGTTAAATTATGTTCATTACTAGCGCAAATCTTAGCGTCTACGCTAATGGGCTGGATGGCTTGTGCTTAGCAAAGGTTTAATTGATGGGTTTTTAAGCACAAGTCAGGCTTATACTTCGGCCAGGGGTGCTAAAACTTGCGCTAGATGTTCTGATCATAATCTCCTTTATCCCTTACACTTATTTATAAATAACATCGATCAAAACGAAATTGCTGATTGTTAATCCACATACAGTGCATCACGTAATGATTGACAGTTTTTTTACCACTAATAAATAAGGATTCCATTTTTTTTCGGACTTTAGTTTAATGGAAAAAGATGTTTCTTCAGTTATTATTGAGAGCTGGCTTAAGGGTTGGTCTTTATCAAGAGAGGTACCATTACCTGTTGAATTTAAATCAGGTTTTAAGGTTGATGTTGGTGATGAAAAGCAAAAAATCCGTTATGTATTTCCTAAACTTAATGATGACTTTATAGAGCTGTCAGACTCTATTGATGAACCCTGGGTATTTTTAAAAGTATGTGCATCTGTTGATGAAATCAACCGGAACATACCTGAAAAATGGACTATTGAACCGCAGGGCTTTTTGATGACCTGTTTTCGGTCTATGGATTTCCCGAACATGAGCTTGCACCAGGATTATCATCTGGAATTTGAGCATTATCATTCAAATTTCGTCGTTAAAATAGTTACTCAAAGTGGCGAACTGGCCTCGACCGGTCGTGTTGCTCTTATTGATGATTTCGCTGTTTATGACCGCATTGTAACCGAAAGCCATCACCAAAGAAAAGGCCTTGGAACATTTTTGATGAAAGAACTTGAAAAAATTTCATTGTCAAAAGGTATTTCCAAAAAAGTCCTTGTTGCCACGGAAGAAGGAAAGCTATTGTATCAATCCTTAGGTTGGGAATTGTATAGCCTTTATACCTCAATTGTTATTTCAGCCTAACTGCGTATTTCAGTCTATGTCGGTGAAATATAAACTTATATCGCATGCTTTATAGGTCAAACAACATAGAGGCAGTAAATATAGACCGTTTATTTTATTTCAACTAGGTATAACCGTTACCAGCAAAAGTCTTAGCTTTACGCTAGTTACCTGAATGACTTACACTTAACAGAGATTTAATTGACAGATTTATTAAGCACAAGTCAGGCCTTCGCTTTTTTGCCCAGGCGCTAAGACTTGCGCTAGATATGGCCAGATATCTTTAATAACTCATTTTTAAATTAAACAAAACGCTATTCCCCACGCGTCAACACTTCATCTATCATTCCAAATTCCTTTGCTTCGATGGCGCTCATCCAATAATCGCGGCTGGCTATTTCATTAATTCGTTCATAACTTTGTCCGCTATGTTTCGCCAGTATATGGTACAGATCTGATTGTACTTTTAACACTTCTCTGATCCTGATATCCATATCAATGGCGGTTCCCTCTGCCCCACCCGAGGTTTGATGGATCATCACCCTCGAGTGCTGCAAAGCCGAACGTTTACCGGCAGCACCGGCACACAACAATACCGAACCCATAGAAAGGGCGATGCCCGTACAAATGGTGGCCACATCAGGTGCGATAAATTGCATGGTATCATAAATACCAAAGCCTGCATACACCGATCCACCGGGCGAGTTGATATATAATTGGATGTCGCTTTTGGTATCAACCGACTGCAAAAAAAGCAATTGGGCCTGTATCACATTTGCATTCCGCTCATCAACGGCTTCCCCTAAAAAAATAATCCTGTCCATCATCAACCGCGAGAAAACATCCATCTGTGCCACATTCAGCTGGCGTTCTTCTGTAATGTAAGGCGTCATGGCAACAGGCAGGGTATAAGCAGCGTTTCTGCCCATATACTGATCTACATAAAGGCTGTTTAAGCCCTGGTGTTTTACCGCATAAAGGCGGAATTCTTTGTTAATATCCATCGTATTGATTTTAAATTTCAGGCATAGCGATGCCCCTGCCCCTATTATGGAGAATGATGTATAAATTAAAGTGATTGCTTATTTGCGGAACAAACGCATTACCTTTTGCCTGAAAGTTTGATGCTCAGCGGTATTAAATAGCGTTTCGTGTATATTTTCGATTTCATTTTTCAGCTGCTTCCGGCCATAATCACGCACTATTTTGTAGGTTTTGTTCTGCCAGTAAACCTGTTGCGTCAGTTCAGGCTGTAAGATCATTTTGGCTTCGAACAGGAAACTTTCTTCATCCTTACCGTCCGACAGCAGATAATGCTCTATTAAACGGAGCTCATTCAACGATGTCTTCATATTTTAAGGATTTTGCTTTAACGGTTTCTTTTACTTTTTCGAGGCATTTAAATTTCTGGGCCGTTGCAGAGCGTGCACCCGAAAAGCCAAAGCGCCCGGCCAGTGTTTCCATATCCAGTTTTTCATAATAAAAAGCACTAAGCAACTGCATACATTTCTGTCCGGCCTGCTCCAGTAAACGCATCAGTTTCCCTGAAGAAACTTCCTCGTACCCGGTATCTGCCAAATCGATCTCTTTATTAAAAACAAGAGCAAGCGAATCAAGGGTAACATGTTTGTCGTTTTCCTGATAACGTTTGATCCATAAGTATTTGGCAATTCCAAATAAATAGGCTTTCTCCTGGTACTTCAGCCTCAGTCCCGAAACCTGCACTTTCTCATAATACACCACCAGTGCATCCTGAAAAATGTCTTTCGCTTCCTCAAATGATCCGCCCATCTTGCTTACGTGCCTTGCCACCAAAGGAAAAGCTTCTTTGTAAAGTTTCATAAAAAGGGCTTCGCGTTGGCTGGGCTTCTCTTTGATGGATGTTGCTGTCATGATTACTATGTTTTATATAGTATGTGGGGAATTTTGATCAGATATCACCTAAAATTAGTAATTATTTTTCTGGAACGTTAACCTATTGTTCGGACACGATTGATTATAATTCTGTGCTACTGTTTTTTTTATTTTCCGGCCCCTGGGATTGACAGGCGCAATGTCACTAAGTTAAGCCATTCCGCACAAGCAAAAATAATTTAACCACAGATAGAAAGGATGCACACAGATATGAAAATCCGTGTTTATCTGTGAGCATCTGTGGTTAAAAACTCTTAACTTAATAACATTGTTGACAGGCGTGCTCCAGTAAAATCTGTGTTTTATTAAGTTGGATAGCAAAATACCTAAACTATCCTTAAAAAGATGTGCATACACAGTAAAAAGGGCTGGGTGGTTAATCGCTTCGAAAAGTATTACTAGCGCGAGTAACCCTTTAAAAAGTTTACATTTTAAGTAAACTTTTCCGTATATTTGAAATAGCAATGCATGTAATCAATGAAAGCACAGGTAAGAAACATACTGTAATCGTCAGCCAAATTGATGCGGCCGAGATTGCGCAGATTAATAAAACAAAACGGTTTGCTTTCAACTGGAACAAAGAGAAACACTTTAGTGTTTACAAACTAACGTTAGAAGACTCCGCAGAACCAATAGGCATATTATCAATTGCAGAAAGACCGGGCGATTACGCATTAGAAATCAGACTCCTTGCCTCGTCGTATGAAAATTTAGGTCCTGAGAAAATTTATGGCAGGATAGCAGGTTGCCTCATTGCCTACGCCTGTAGAGAATCTTTTAAACTGGGCTATGATGGCTTTGTATGCCTTAAACCTAAAACTAAACTGGAAGCCCATTATATCAAAAGATATGGACTACAGTCAACTAAGCTATTTCTGGTAACAGAAGGAACAAATTCGATAAAATTGATAAAGGAATATTATGAAAACTAACAAGAACAGAAAAGAAATCCAGGAGGTAGAGTTTTCAAAATTTACCGATCAGGAACTTGCAGATGCCTATGTATTCCCTTCCGATGAGGTACAAACTGCTCAGGAAAAAGATGCAGAACAGGACTTTTGGACAAACAGGAGAAAACAGTTCGAAAACAGAAGTGAGCATGAAAAAATGTACAACAGACTACTACAGCTTAAGTTTCAGCTTGAAGACTATATCAGTAGCAACCAATATCACAAGGCATTTAACTTCGGTTATTTTCTAAATGAATATGTTAATAGACAAAATAAAAAAGACAAACAGTTCGCTATTGAGGTAGATGTTACGCCTGCGGTACTCAGCCAGTATATCAACAATCACCGAAAGCCCAAAGATGAATTTGTGATCAGACTTGAATTACACTCAGGAGGCATGATTCCTGCAATTAGCTGGTTTAAAGTTATACAAAAAGATAAGGAGCACGATATTATCACCAATAAACAATTAAGGTTGGAAGAGAGTAAACATGTAAAAAACAGACTCGAATTTGCCTATTGATCTGAAAAATAAAGGAATCAAAAATCTGATTTGGATCTTATTTATTTCAACTTACCCGGTGTTAAGCCAAATTTCTTTCTAAAAGCATTGCTAAAATGCTGTACAGAGGAATAACCGAGCATAAAGGCTACCGATTTTATGGATAAGCCTTCAAGCAGTAGCTCTTTTGCATGGTTAAGCCTGTAATCGCTCAGGTAACCAAATATGCTATTGTCAAATAACCCTTTAAAACCCTGTTTAAGTTTAAATTCGTTAAGGCCGCATACTTTAGCCAGTTCTGCAACCGATGGTGGCTGGTGGATATTGGCAATGAGGTAATCCCTCGCATGATAAATACAATCCCTATCGTAAGCAGAATGTAAAGCTGCAGGTTCTTTTTGCTTATTGGCCCGTTCAAAAGCTTCGGCCTGGAGCACCAGCAGCTCAATACATTTCGATTCGATAAACATATGTTTCAAGCCTTCCGGATAATCACAATCGAGAATATCGCGGATACAGTGCTGCATGGCCCATGAAATAGGAAGGTTTTGCTCCCCAAGCTGTGTATAACAACCAGTATCTACATGATCTGCCAGAACCTGTAATGCTTTGGTAGAGTGCTCTGCCAGTTGCAAAAACTTTTCTTTAGCAAAATGCACCTCAAAAAAGCGGTAGCTCTGGCCGGTATCATATTTGCCTGTACCATCAAGCTCAGGCATGTAAATTATATTCTGCTGGTTAGCATTAAAGGTATATTGCTGTTTATTTACGTCGTTAAAAATAGTGCCATTGCCAGAGAGCGTAAAACGCAGTTTAATCATATCCGGCACATCATAGGTAGGCCTGAAATACATCTGGTGTTGTTTAAACAGGATGTCGCCGTACACAATGTAAATACCAGGGATATTGATCTGGACCAATTCTGCATCGCTAAAAGAAAAACTGTGTTTCTCCTTTCTTTCTGTAACCAATCCCCCACTTACCGGAAGATCATCAAAGTTGCCCCCTACCTTTTTCCAGGCCCCATAATTCTTCCCAACATTGATTCCCATAATGGCAATTATCACAAAAAAAGCCGGAATAACGCTATTGGGTTATCCACAATTCGATTTTATGTAAAAGAAAATCCTTTTGATGTAAAAGCGTACAGTAGCTATTTTTCAATTTTGCACCAATTGCGAAATGCACCGCAAGATGTTAATCACTTTATCATGGAAGAGCAAGAAGACCAAAATACATTAACACTAGATAAAAAAATTGACACTCTCCCACCTAAAAATAGTCTAATTTTTAAACTTTTACAACATTTACCCTTAAAAAAGAATGCAAATGTATTAGAAATAGGCCCTGCGAACACCGAACACCTCGCTTACCTGTTCCAAAAGGCAGAGAATTTGAGTTATACGGGTACTTATTCTTCTGAAACTGGAATAAAAGAAGCCTTTTCTATAGTTGAAACTAATGGTAATCCGGTAGATCTGATTAAAATAACAGATAATGAGCTCAATTTACAGGATAATTCCTTTGATTGTTGTTTCACAGCCAACACCATTTATTTATGGTCTGATCCGCTAAAATACTTATCTGAAAGCTACCGCGTATTAAAACCGGAAGGAAAAATGAACCTTGCCTTTGTTGAAAAAAACTTTGGTGCCGGCCTGCCCTGGACACAGCTCGATTTTACATTTTACGAGATTGATGAAGTAAAATCGTTTTTTAAACAATCGGGATTTGCAAAAATTGAAGTAAAGAAATTAACGGAGACGATAATCGATCAGAACGGAAAGGAAATCACCAAACCGTTTATCATGGTATCAGGTCAGAAACAATAGTTGATCTGGTTGTATTCACATCCTGGTGGAATCCAATGCTATTAATTTGATGGATAAATTGCGAAAAGATACCTTCGACTACGCTACTATTGACAGACTCAAATATAATGGTCGTCATCTCGACCGGAGCAACGCGAAGTGGAGAGATCTATCTAGACAGATTTCTCGACTGCGTTACACCCGATAGCCATCTGGTCCGCTCGAAATGACGCCTGTCCGTAGCGTTCTGAGAGCGCTAAAGATTAATAATAGAAAAGAGTCTGTGACCCATTTTAATTGAGTTTATAAATTCAAATTTATTCCTTGCATCCGTATAGACGCTACGGACAGAGCGGGTTTCTTTAACCGGGCTGCTCCGACACAGATATACACCAACAATACTTTAAGGTAACTTTCGCTTTGCCTTTTATTTAGCTATTGTTAACCTGCCGATCTAAAGCGAGTCAAATCTTTAATCTACCTGATCTCAACCAGGGGCATTACTCAACCGAAGCAAGGGTTAAGCAGTGTGCAGGCAGGTGTAAAGCAAACCTGGCTGGAAGGTGGCATAAACGTGGGGTAAATGTGGCGTAAAGGTGGACTTGGAATATTTTTTTGGGATCTTTAACCAGGCGGATTGATTTGGGTGATCATCGCTTTTGATTAACCTAATATAAGAAATTATGGTGAAGCAGGCAAAAAAAGAGCTTCGTATTTTAAGGCTTTGTGACGCTGATTGCAGATTATTAAACCTTAAGCAGTAACGTTCTTTTACGCCCTTTAAAATGCATTATATTTTCAGAATATGCTGTCGCTTAGTGGTTAGTGAACGATCTTGAAAACCAACTCTTTTAAGAGTTCTCCATCATCAACATTTCCGGTACTATCTAATCCCTTGCTTTTTAAATCATATTCTCGGAGTAAACCGATCACCTGGAAAACTTTTCCTGTGTTATAATTTCTTGCAGCCACCTCATAATCTTTAATAAAGAATGGAGGTACACCCAAAGCTGATGCGGCATCGGCCTTATTAGGGATATAATGGTATTTAAGAAGTTTGGTAAAATAACCACCTAAATTGGCCAAAACCATTACCGTTGGATTGGCTTTAGGGTTGCTGGCGAAGTAATTGATAATTTTATTACATTTTAGCACATCGCGGATGGCCAGTGCCTTTTGCAATTCGAAAACGTTATACTCTTTACTAATACCTATATTTTTCTGAACCAGGTCGGTATTAATGGTTACCTCCTTCGAAACATTGAGCATTAACTTTTCGATCTCGTTGGCAATTTTGGATAGATCGGTACCCAGATATTCGGCCATTAAAGCCGATGCCTGCTGATCGATCTTATAACCTTTTTCTTTGATAAATTCTTCGATCCAGGGTACCAGTTTATAATCGCGCACAGGATCTGACTGAAAAATCAATCCGCTTTTATTAATGGCTTTATAGATTTTTTTACGTTTATCAAAATTGGCATATTTATAGGCCAGCACCAAAATGGTACTTGGCAGCGGTTTTTCGAAGTAATTGAGTACGAATTCGCCTTCTTTTGAACTGTCTTCCTTGCCCCACTTTAAATCCTGCGCCTCCTTAACAATCACCACCTGATAATCAGACATCATGGGATAACGTTTTGCAGCACCCAAAACCGTAGCCATATCGGTATCTTTTCCATATAAAACCGTTTGGTTGAAACCTTTTTCTGCATCATTCAGCAGCTTATCTTCGATATAGTCAGTCACCTGATCAATGTAATAAGATTCTTCACCATGCAATAAGTATACAGGTTTGAACTTTCGGGCTTTGATATCTTTAATAATTTCGGCAGCAGTCATTGCCCGTAAAATTACAATTTAGGTTTAAGGATTTGGGTAAATGTTTATAATTTATAGATATGAGATGTTAGATATGAGATTTGAGATATTAGACTGGAGACTTCATAGCATAATCCAAAATTAACTACCTTTGAAGCTGCAATATTGATAAATTGTTTTATTGTTGCATTGTTAAGAGATAAACCACTGTTAACTGCAAACCGAAAATTGCTAACTGCCAACTGAAAACTGCCAACTGAAATGTTCATTCCTACTCCGCTTAACCTTCCGCCCTACCCATTTAAAATTACCCAAAAGGACGATGTGGTATTTATTTTTGATGAGCTGAGGAAGAAACACCTGGTACTTACACCCGAAGAGTGGGTGCGACAGCATTTTATACAAAACCTGATTTTAGAGAAGAAATTTCCACGTACATTGATCCAGATTGAAGGTGGTTTGGTGTTAAACCAATTACAAAAACGAAGCGATATTTTGGTTTACAATACCGCTGGCGAAAAACTGATGTTGATTGAATGTAAGGCACCAAAGGTAAAAATTACACAATCGGTTTTTGATCAGGCCTCGCGGTATAATTCTATACATCAGGCCAGGTGGATTGTGCTAACGAATGGCTTGCAGCATGTTTATGCCAGGATGGATATGGAAAAGGGCAGCTTTAATTTTGTAGAAGAAATGCCAGAATATTTGGGACTGTAGTGCGAGAATTTTCTTTGTTGTCATCCTGAACACAGTGAAGGATCTTTATTGACCGTTATTACGAATCACGAAGCGATCTTAAAAGGGTATCAATGCATTGTAATGCTTTTTTTGGAAAGTAGAAACAGTAGCATTTAGGTTTATTCAGTCCCGCTCCCGCTTCTCCCGACTTTAAGTCGGGATCCCGCTTTGATCGGGTTTAGGTGGCACAGCCAGCATTGCTATTAGAGGTTGCAAAGCGCAACAATAGCTCTTTTTCTGCATCATACTATTCAACCTTCAATAGCAGCAAAAGCCTTCCGAATTTAAACCTGATTGAAATGTAAAGCCCACAGCGCAGCTAGGACTTGTAATGAAAAGCAGGACTAACTTTAAAACCAACCACAACAATTGCTTTCCAAAAAAAATCATGAGCATTAAAGATTCTTTCATCTACGGTTGGTGTCTCACCGACCGAAACTATTAGCATACGCAAATTAAAAGGAGAATAATAGTTCCCTCTGGTTGTTGAGACACCAATTATAGAAAAATGAAGAGCTTTTCATCTATCGGTTAGTGTCTCACCGACCGAAACTTAAAGATTCTTCACTTCGTTCAGAATGGCAAAAAAGAATATGATCTAAACGCTATATTCTTTCTTCCAAACTTGTTTATTACCACTATAAATCGCCTCGTTACACATGGCCACGCAAATAGCGGCCTGGGTTCCGGTATTGATGTTTGATGCGGGCTCTTTCCTGGTCGTTATAGATTTATAAAACTCATCCAACGCATAATTTGTTCCATCAATGGTGGCTTTATCTAAGATTGGGATTCCACCGTCTTTATTCACCATGATTTTTGTAGCCCCGGTTACCCCATCAACAATACCCAGATCTTTTTTGGTACTTTCTTCAGGATAAAATAAGCCGGTATTTGTAAGCAAAGAAACCGAACCTTTGGTACCCTTTATTTTAAACAGATAACCATCGTGCGCATTGCCACAAGTGGCTCCGAAGTTGCCAATCATGCCTTTTTCATTATACCGCAAAATGGCTTGTATGTTATCATAAGTTTCTCGGCCATCTTTAAAAACATCTATGCCTCCCGAGCCCATAATTTCATTGGGTTGCGTTTCGAAAGCCCAGTTGATAAAATCAATCTGATGTGATAACAGTTCGGCTGCTAATCCGCCAGAGTATTCCTTATACATCCGCCAGTTAATTTTGCGTTCTAAAGCCGGATCCGGAACAGCCCTGCGCCAATTGCCGTTACGGTCCCAACGGCAATCGATTTGGCTAACCTTACCTAAATAACCACTTTGAATCATTTCCTTCACCTTAAAATACAAAGGCGAATAACGATACTGATAGCCCACCTGAAAAACCTGATTGGGATATTTTTTAACCAGTTTTTTAAGTTCTAGTGCCTGGGCAATATTGTAAGTCATGGTTTTTTCTACATACACATGTTTACCGGCCAGCACCGCATCTTTGGCAATTTTGAAATGTTCGCTTAAAGGTGTGGCAATAAATACCGCGTTGATTGTTTTATCATCCAAAACCTTGCGGTAATCTTTTATGGCTTTTGCATCTGCTGGAACATACTTTTCGGCCTCTTTAAGTCTAAAATCGAGTAAATCGCAATAGGCTTTGATATTATATTTAGCCGGCATTGATTTAATTACCGACAAAACGCCTTTACCGCGGTCGCCACAACCAATCATGGCCACATTAATGATTTCACCAGCTCCTAAATTTGCAAAACCCTGATTGCCCAAAAATAAACCGGAACCTATTAGGGCTGATGTTTTAACAAAAGATCGACGATGCATGATATGTTAATATTTTTATTTCTTTATTCGTAAATATATTTAACCACAGATTAATACAGAAAACCAAAATTGGATTATTAATATTGGCTTAAAAGTTTTCTCGGATATTTTTAGATCACAGTCGTCACCCTGAATTTATTTCAGGGTCTATATAGCAAGAAAGATGCTGAAATAAATTCAGCATGACGATAGCGTTAAGAAAAGTAGGCTAAAACTAATCAAAACGTATAAATATTAATCGAACTCAGGTTATAAAGTCTTGATTTTAATAGTCCTGAAATCTACTTTATTGCCATGATCCTGTAACAGGATATGTCCTTTTGGTGCTTCGCCGAAGTTTTTCCAATCTTTATATTTACTAATGGCAACCAGTTTTTTAAACTCTTCAGAGCCACGTGTATATTCTAATACTTTAACCCCATTTAAATAATGCTCTACTTTGTTATTAGGATAAACCACCAAACGGCCATTGTTCCAGCTGCCGATTGGGCGTAGATAACGTGCTTCTTTTTTTGAAGTCATTAAATCATATAAGGATGCCAAAGTGCGGTTTCCATCCCTGCCCAATTTTGCGTCAGGGTGCAATTCATCATCTAAAACCTGGTATTCCAGACCAATAGCCGAACCTTTGTTATTTTCGCTCAGGGTAACAAAATATTTCACACCGCTATTGGCACCAGGCGTTAACTTAAACTCGAAAGACATATCAAAAGCAGCATATTCATCTTTGGTTACAATATCGCCGCCGTTGGTCGATTCTGCGCCCCCCGATGGTTCCACACTGATTACACCACCGGCAATTTTCCATCCTTTAGCAGGGAAAGCAGTTTTATAAGCACCAACCCAGCCTGCACTGCTTTTACCATCGAACAAAAGTTTGTAACCTTCTGACTTTTCGTAAGCAGATAAAGTATTAGGCGTTAAATTAACCGTATAAATTCCTTTTGGAAAAGCTTTGGCCTTTAGCCCTTCAGTTTGAATGTTGATATTTTTGAAATAAACTTTCTTGCCGTCGTTATCGAGGTTATTGCCAATACCATGAACCTGCAGACCGATAAATCCTGATTGATCTAAAGTATCGATCACATAGGCAACAGGTGTTCCATTTACCCAGGTTTTGGTTTCATTACCAATACATTCGATTTTGTAATGGTTAAACGCATTCTTTTTATACAAGGATTTTGCCGATGGGTTAAGCTCTAAAGGATATAACCACAATCTTCTGGCTTCATCGTAAATTCCACCTGTCCATGCTCTTGGTGAAGGGTCTATTTCTACCTGCCTTCCAAAAACCAATCCCTTACCATTATTTCCTTCTGTTTTAATATGGCTACGGGTTTGCACGCCAGAATTAGTGGTTTCACCTTCGAGTTTCACATCCAGTTCCAAAATGAAATCGCCGTATTCTTTTTCGGTGATTAAAAATGAATTCGGTGTGCCTTTGGTCATTGTCCCTACAATCATTCCATCTTCAACCTTGTATGGAGCAGCACCAGCAACAGCTTTCCAGCCGGTAAGTGTTTTACCATCAAATAATGGTTTTGCTTTTTGGGCAGCGGCTGACAGGCTGATCAGGGAAAGGGCTAGAATACTGTATTTTTTGAAATTTAACATGATAGGTTTTATTATTTTAACCACCTAAGCCACTTGAGAACACCTTAACCAAGCGTTCTATTGAGGCATAAAGCGTATTGTATAATTTGAATAGGGTTAATACTTAAATACTTTTCCGTTTGCGATTACTTCTTGTCTGCCTTCATCGAAAACTGCTTTTGCACCTGTTCGTACCGCAGCATTGGTCATGATATTGGCAATAGAGTGTGAATAACCAGCTTCTACAGGTGCGTTTGGTGTTTTACGGCTACGCACACATTCCATCCAGTTACGCATGTGGCCAGAGGTTAATCCATCACCGCCCATATTGGCACCGGTTGCGGCTTTAATTTCGGTTTTACTTAAATCAAATTCTGGCAAAAGATTAGCCTTCAATCCCATGGCTGCAGCTTCTTTTTCCCTTAAACCTCCTTTTGGTGACACTTTATTAGTCATTAAATTCAGCTCGCCGCCATTCGAGTAATAAACCTCGCCTACATCGCCCACACTGTTCTGCATTCTTGAAGTAAAAGTAACCTGGAAGCCATCGGTAGTATCTGGCTGGCCATAATCGAATACGGCAACCATCGAATCCCAGTTTCTACGGCCATCTTTCCAGGTGTAAATACCACCGTTTGCCACCACACTTCGGGGATGTTTTAAATTGGTAAACCAATGCACGGTATCAATCTGGTGGCTCATCCATTGCCCGGGCATACCTGACGAATAGGGCCAGAATAATCTATATTCTAAATATTTTCTCGGATCAAAAGCCTCGTTCGGACGGTTTAACAAAAACCTTTTCCAATCAATATCTTCTTCTTTTAATTTAGCCACCAAGTCTGGCCTGCGCCATCTGCCAGGCTGATTTACATTCCATACCAGATCTACAGCAGTGATCGGCCCAAATTTTCCATCCTGTATAAATTTTGCCGCATTGATATAATTTTCTCCACTCCTTCTTTGCGAACCAATCTGTACAATCTGCTTGCTGGCCTTAACGGCTTTAAATGCAGCTTTGGCATCGTCCATGGTTTCGGCAAAAGGCTTTTCTACATAAGCATCGCAATTGGCTTTTACAGCCTCGATGGTGTGAAGCGCGTGCTGAAAATCGGCAGTGCTGATAATTACGGCGTCAAGATCTTTGGTGGCATAAAGTTCATCGTTGTTACGACAGGCTTTAATATCATGACCAAATTTTTCTTTTAAATGGGCAATCCCTAAATCTCTGCGGTAGTTCCATAAATCAGAAAGACCAACGATATCGAAATTGAGTTCCTTGTTGTGGTTCAGGAAACAAGGCAAAAGGGTGTCTTTAAAGCGATCAGAAAATCCAACAACACCAACGCGAACCCGATCATTTGCACCGATGATGCGTCCATAACTTTTGGCGCTCATGCCCATGGTACCTGCATAGGTTGCTGCAGCAAATACTGCTGATTGTTTAATAAATTTTCTTCTGGAATTTTCCATAGAATAAAACGGTTTAAATAAGGTTAGATAGCTTATGCCTTAAACGATTTATAAGGTGTTTAACTGCATCCAAATTAGGACTTTTAGTTTAATAAAAGGATGAGCTTAGGTAACAATTTAGAAAGGAAATAGAAGATGGAAAATGGGTAGAAAAGACAAATCCCTTTAGATTTTTTCTAAAGGGACTATTCCAGACCTATAAAGTTTTAAAAACCTTATAGGTCTGTGAGATTTATTATTAGCCTAAAACCGCTAAACTTTCTTCAATAATTTTAATTTTAGCCTCAGCATCTGCTTTTTTATTGCGTTCGTTAGCAATAATCTCGGGCTTTGCATTCTGCACAAAACGTTCGTTACTTAGTTTTGAATCGACCGATTTTAAGAAACCCTTAAGATAAATTAAATCGGCATTTAAACGTTCGCGTTCTGCCTCTACATCAACGTTTTCGGTTAATGGAATAAAGAATTCATCTTTCCCCGCCATAAAAGCCGTTGCGCCAACAATTTTATCGTTTACAATCTCCGCTTCTGATACATTGGCCAGTTTAAAAACGATATTTAGCCATTTTTCGTAATTAAGACCAGAGTTAATTTTGATACTTAAAGGCAATGCTTCTTTAGGCGAAATCTGTTTCTGGTTTCTTACATTTCTAATTTCGGCCACCACAGTCTTAATTACCTCGGCATCTTTCAATAATTGTTCATCAAAAGTTCCGCCTTTCGGAAATTCAGCTACAATACAGCAATCCATTTCACCACGATCGGCAAACAAATCATCATGCCATAACTCTTCAGTAATAAAAGGCATATTAGGATGCAATAATTTGATGATATTTTCGAAGAACGCAATAGTTGCTTTGTAACTCTCGGCATCAATTGGCTGTTGATAAGCAGGTTTAACCATTTCTAAATACCAGGCACAGAAATCATCCCAAACCAGTTTATAAGTGATTGTTAATGCTTCTGATAAGCGGTATTGTTTGAAGTTAGCTTCAATTTCTACCAAAGCTTCGTTAAAGCGATTTTCGAACCAGGAAATGGCCTGAGTATTCGGGTTAACCAGCTTTTCATCAACCTCCCATCCTTTTACCAAACGGAAAGCATTCCAGATTTTGCTGGCGAAATTACGTCCCTGTTCGCAGTAGCTTTCATCGAACATTAAATCGTTACCAGCAGGTGATGACATTAACATCCCCACACGAACGGCATCGGCACCGTATTTTTCAATCAATCCGATAGGATCAGGTGAGTTACCCAGCGATTTAGACATTTTGCGACCCAATTTATCGCGTACAATCCCCGTTAAATATACATTAGTAAATGGTTTTTTGCCCATAAACTCATGTCCGGCCATAATCATACGTGCCACCCAGAAAAATAAGATTTCAGGTGCGGTAACCAGATCGTTAGTTGGATAATAATAGTTGATATCTTTATTTTCAGGATTTTTAAATCCATCGAAAACTGAAATCGGCCATAACCATGATGAGAACCAGGTATCCATCACATCATCATCCTGCCTTAAAAATGGCTCTAGCTGATGTTTGAATCCAGCTTTTTCCGTTTCTGAGCAGCTTTCATCTAAATGTTTTTTCTTCCAGAATTCTTCTAATGCTTCATCTTTGGTTTTGGCAACTACCCAATTTCCTTTATCGTCGTACCAGGCCGGGATTCTTTGTCCCCACCATAACTGACGGCTAATGTTCCAATCGCGAACATTTTCCATCCAGTGGCGGTAGGTATTTTCAAATTTATTTGGAATCAGGTTTACCTCGCCATTCAATACATCATCCAAAGCTGGCTGCGCCATCTCTTTCATCTTCACAAACCATTGCATAGAAAGTTTTGGTTCGATAGCGGCATCAGTACGCTCAGAAAAACCAACCTGCGATTTATAATCCTCCACTTTATCTAAATGCCCAGCCTCTTCCAGCATTTTGGCGATTTTTTTACGCGCAACAAATCTGTCTTCGCCCACTAAAATAACAGCCAGTTCGTTTAAAGTTCCATCATCGTTTAAGATATCGGTAACTGGTAAATTGTGTTTTACACCCAGTTCATAATCGTTTAAATCGTGTGCCGGTGTAACTTTTAAACAGCCTGTACCAAATTCGATATCTACATATTCATCCTCAATAACCGGAATTTCGTGGTTAACCAGAGGCACGAAAACTTTTTTGCCTTTAAGGTGTGTAAAACGCTCATCGTTCGGATTGATACAGATCGCCACATCGGCCATAATCGTTTCCGGACGCGTAGTCGCTATGGTTAAAAACTGATCTTCCGTTCCTGAAATCAGGTATTTAATGTAATAGAGTTTCTGATTTACTTCTTTACGAATTACTTCTTCATCAGAAACGGCCGTTTTACCAGCCGGATCCCAGTTAACCATACGGATACCCCGGTAAATCCACCCTTTCTTGTAGAGACGAATAAACGAATCGATCACTGCTTCAGAAAGATCTTCTTCCATAGTGAAACGGGTACGGTCCCAATCGCAACTTGCACCTAATTTCTTTAACTGTTCTAAAATAATACCGCCGTATTTCTCTTTCCACTCCCAGGCATATTTCAGAAATTCCTCACGAGAGAGATCTTTTTTATTGATTCCCTGTTCTTTTAACATCGCCACAACTTTTGCTTCGGTTGCAATAGAGGCATGGTCAGTTCCAGGAACCCAACATGCATTTTTACCTTGCATACGGGCTTTACGAATTAATACATCCTGAATGGTATTATTGAGCATGTGCCCCATGTGCAGTACACCTGTGACGTTTGGCGGCGGAATTACGATGGTGTAAGGTTCGCGCTCATCGGGTTCTGAATGAAAAAACTTTTTAGATAGCCAATAGCTATACCATTTATCTTCTGTTTCTGCAGGATTGTACTTGGTGGATATGCTCATGAATGTATTAAAAATTCAAAAATAGTTAATTAAGCTGAAAGACCAAAGCCAAGCAAGTGGAAAGCTGAAAGACTAAAGCAGGTAAACTTCAGATGAGTGTATGTAAAAGATATGCGTGTTAGTTTTTGGAAAGCAGGTGCGTATTTTGATTTAGTCCTGCTTTTGGTTTGTAGTCCCAACGTGAAGTCCTACCGTGTAGATACATCTTTTTAGAATAGTTTAGGCATTTTGCTGAGCAACTTTAATAAAGCACGGATTTTAACCAAGAACGCTGTCAATCCCAAGAGCCAGGAAATCAAAAAAACAGTTGCAGTTCAGGTAAATTGGCAATAACAAACCTGAAACGTAGTGGTTTTGTGTTCATAACCGATGATTTAATTTTAAAAAATATTGAACACAAAACGAAGTGCCACTGTTTTTTTGATGCGCGTGAGATTGTGCAAAAGGCTCATTGCTGGATTGACAAAGCGCTTTGGGTACTTTGGCGCTCCAAAGTACCCTGCCACCGCGGCATAGAGCGGCAGAAAAATATTGTGTCCACCCGGTAGGACGTGACCCCGGGAGTTACCACTCCAATCAGATTTAGAAAAAATAGTTCGTGCAAGACAAGAACCATAATGAAGTTTTATTAAACGATTACTCTACGTCATCAAAAACATCATCTAATGCCAATTCAAAACCTGGCAGTACGGTTGACGTAATTTTTTCGCTTAAGGTGAATATTTTAGAGGGTTGGAATTTACCATTCTCATTTAGGGTATATATCAAAATGCTTTGATCACTTTGGCTCACCACCCAATATTCTTTAACACCAAACTCTTCATAAACCTTATACTTATTTAGCAGCTCCATTTTGGTATTTCCCGGCGATAAAATTTCGATTACCAGATCAGGCGCGCCGATACAGCCGCGGGCATCAAGTTTGCTTTTATCGCAGATTACGCAGATATCTGGTTGGAGAACAGTAAATACATCTTTATCAGCTTTGCTTTCTTTTGGAAAACGGACATCAAAGGGTGCCGCATAAACCTTACAGGTTTTACCTTTTAAAAAATTAATTATTGGATTTAACAAATTAATAGAAACACCTTGGTGCACCCTTGATGGCGCAGGACTCATTTTAAATATTTTGCCTGCAATAAGCTCTACCCTTTCAGGGAAAAGCCAGTTTAAATAGTTAGAATAGCTATAAGTTAACGATGCATCAAGTTCATTGAACTGCCTGACAGGCTCGTCATCGTTTAAAACAGGATATGGAACAGGTTTAGACATAGTCTAAGATACTAAAAAAAGTAGTAATCTAAAAATATTTATGGATTTATAAATCCTCAAAAACATCATCTAATGCCAGTTCAAAACCTGGCAATGCAGTTGACGTAATTTTTTCGCTTAAGGTAAATATTTTAGAGGGCTGAAATTTCCCCCTCTCATTTAGGGTATATATCAAAATACTTTGATCACTCTGGCTCACCACCCAATATTCTTTCACGCCAAATTCTTCGTAAACACGGTATTTATGAAGCAGTTCCATTTTGGTATTTCCGGGAGATAAAACCTCGACAACCAGATCGGGCGCTCCGATACAGCCACGGGCATCAATTTTGTTTCTATCGCAGATTACACAGATATCTGGTTGTAAAACGGTAAAAATAGCTTTATCATGGTGACTTTCCTTTGGAAAACGAACATCAAATGGCGATAGGTAAACTTTACAAGGTTGCTTTTCTAAAAAATTTCCTAGCTTAAGAAATATGTTACCTATAACTCCCTGATGAACGCTTGAAGGTGCAGGACTCATCTTAAAGATTTTACCTTTAATCAATTCTACTCTTTCGGGAAAAAGCCAGTTTAAATAATTGGAATAACTATAAGTTAACGATGCGTCAAGTTCATTGAACTGTCTTACAGGTTCATCATCGTTTAAAACAGGATATGGAACAGGTTCAGACATAGTCAAATATACTAATTTTTATAGTAATCAGACCTTCTATTTTTCAACATATCTTTCTTACCATTAAGAAATTAAGGACATTAAGTTTTAGGCAATTACTTAACTATTTTAATTTTCTTAATGGTAAAAGTATAAATGTACTAAAACTTTATCTTCTGAATTCTCACCGCATTTAAAATAGCCAGAAGTGCCACGCCAACGTCGGCAAAAACCGCTTCCCACATGGTTGCTATACCTCCTGCCCCTAAAATTAAGACAATTGCTTTTACAGCAAATGCCAATACAATATTCTGGATGACTACATTTTTGGTTGCCTTACCAATTTTAATCGCAGTTGCAATTTTAGAAGGCTGATCGGTTTGAATCACTACATCGGCTGTTTCAATAGCGGCATCGCTACCCATTGCACCCATGGCAATACCAATATCGCTGATCGCCAATACCGGTGTATCGTTAATTCCATCTCCCACAAAAGCCACTACCTTACTTTTATCGCTTTTAATTGCTTCCAGTCGGGCAACTTTATCTTCAGGTAATAAGTCGCCAAAATAGGTATCAATACCTAAACTCAAGGCTACTTTTTTAACAATTGAGGTTTTATCACCACTTAACATTACCACCTGTTTTATTCCGTTTTCGTAGAGCTGTTTAATGGCTTCGGCAGCATCTTCTTTTATTTCATCGGCAATCAGTACATAACCAACGTATTGCTGGTCGATAGCAACAACCACAATACTTTCTTCTATCGACGCAATTTTAGGCTCATAATCAATATTAAAATTCTTCAAAAGTTTAACATTACCTGCTAAAACCTCTTTACCATTAACCAGCCCCTTTAAGCCCATTCCAGCAATTTCCTCGATGTTTTCGGCAGGATGAATTTCTTTTTCACCAGCATATTCTACAATTGCTTTAGCAATTGGATGGGTAGATTTGGCTTCAACAGCCGTTAATAAATTTAAAAATTCTGCTTCATCAATGCTGCTTTCTACTTTCTGAACACTGAAAACACCTTTTGTTAAGGTTCCGGTTTTATCCATTACAACCGTATTCAGTTTGGTAATGAGATCGAGAAAATTAGAGCCCTTAAAAAGAATACCATTTGCCGATGCTGCCCCTATTCCACCAAAATAACCCAATGGAATAGAAATGACCAGTGCACATGGACAAGATATAACCAGGAAAACCAGCGAACGATACAACCAGGTTTGAAAATGATATTCGTTTCCTAAAACCAAAATTGGGATAGTAACCAGCGCAAGGGCTAAAAAGAAAACAATTGGGGTATAAATTTTCGCAAACTTGCGAATAAAGAGCTCAGTCTTAGCTTTGCGGGTAGTAGCATTTTGAACCATTTCTAAAATGCGTGATAATGCACTGTCGGCAAAAGCTTTGGTCACTTTAACTTCGACTACTTTATCCAAATTAAGCATCCCTGCCAAAATCGATTCTCCCTTATTAATTGTACGTGGTTTGCTCTCGCCAGTTAAAGCAGCTGTATTAAAACTGCTTTTGTCACTTATCAATTCTCCATCTAAAGGAATTTTCTCGCCAGCCTTAACTTGTATGGTTTCGCCAATTTCTACCTTTTCAGGATTAATGTCTTCGTATTTTCCATTTCGCAATACATGCGCTACATCTGCACGAACATCAAGTAATGCTTTAATATTCCGTTTGGCACGGTTTACCGCAGCCATTTGAAACAACTCGCCGATAGTGTAAAAAAGCATCACCGTTACGCCCTCAGGATATTCACCAATGGCAAAAGCACCAATGGTAGCGATAGACATTAAAGAAAACTCGGTAAAGAAATCTTTGGCTTTAAAAGTTTCCCAAACCTCGCGCAAAACCGGGATGCCTACAGGTAAATAAGCCACGATATACCAATAAGGGCGAATGACCTGAAATACAGGAACCTTAAAAAGATTATCGAACGCAATTCCAATCAGCAACATAACCAACGTTACGATGGCTGGCAAATATGTTTTAAAGGCTGATGGATCTCCACCATGGTCGTGGTCATGTTCGTCGCCTTCTTCATGTGCGTGATCATGATCATGGCTATGTTTTGGTTCGGAATGCGCTTTACTACTGCAACAGCTATCTTCTTTATCGTGTGAGTGACTCATTATATCTATAGTATGCTAAACATCATTTTATTGTTAACGATAAAACCTCGCAGGTTTAGATAACCGTTTTCAAATTTATGGAAAATTAAATGTTTTATCCCGAATCATTCTTAATAGCAATAATTTTTACAAGCGCACAATAAATTTTGTTAAAAAATGTTAATAGTGGTATAAAAGATTTAAAATCATGAAATCTATTAAAATTTCTTTTTCAGCATCAGAACTTATCAGGAGGCTTGGCTTAGCAAAAATATACTACTGGTTTAACAAGTAATATTCTTAATATATAACACCAGTATTAATTAGTATTTCATAAATTTCGCATCATTATTAACTTATTAAGCGAATGAAATACCAAAATTTGAAAAGATATTTTGCGGCGCTAGGTATAGTCGCTGCCGGCTTTTCTGCAAATGCACAAACCAAAAAATTTATCGACCCTGCCAACATGGATCTTTCCGTTAAGCCAGGCGACGATTTCTACACCTACGCAAGTGGTACGTGGATAAAAAATAATCCAGTTCCTGCCAAAGAAACGCGTTGGGGTTCATTTAACGAACTTCGCGATTTCAATATCAACGCTGTTAAATCTTTAGTGGAAGATGCAGCAGCCGATAAATCTGCTCCTGCAGGTTCGGTTAAGCGTAGAGTTGGCGATTTTTATACCGCTGCTATGGACAGTGCAACCATTGAAAATTTGGGTTACACACCTATAAAAGCCGATTTAGCAAAAATTAAGCAAATTAAAAATATTCAGGGTGTACTGGATCAGGTGGCTTACATGCGGACCAATGGTTTAGGTGGCGGAATGTTTGGCCTTGGCGTTGGCCAGGACCGCAAGAATGTAAACAAATACATGGTGAATATTAGTCAGGGAGGCACAACACTTCCTGATCGCGATTATTACCTGAAAGATGATGCACGAAGTGTTAAGATCCGCGATGCTTACAATACCTATATGGTTACTTTATTTACCTTAACAGGAAATACGCCTGAAGAAGCAAAACAAAAAGCAGCAACTGTTTATAAAATTGAAAAGCAATTCGCTGAGGCGCAGATGAGCCGCTTAGAAATGCGCGATCCTTATGCAACCTATAACAAACTTACCGTTGCCGAACTGAACCAAAAAACACCAGATATTAACTGGACAACCTATTTGCCTAAGTTCAAAATCAAAAATCAAGATACTGTTCTGGTTTCTTCGCCTAAATTTATGGCAAGCCTGGATGGAATGTTAAAATCAGTTCCGGTTACCGATTGGCAAACTTATTTGGAGTGGAACATTTTAAAAGGTTCGGCTTCTAGTTTAAGTTCTCCATTTGTGAAAGCAAGTTTCGCTTTTACGCAGGCTCAGACAGGTCAGAAAGTACAAACACCACGTTGGCAACGCATGTCATCTTTAACAGATGGCACTATTGGCGAATTATTAGGCCAGCTCTACGTGGCCAAATATTTTAAGCCGGAAGCTAAAGAACGCATGAACGAGATGATTGTGAACTTGCGTAAAGCATTCGAAATCAGGATTAATGGTTTGGAATGGATGAGCCCTGAAACCAAACAAAAAGCATTAGCTAAATTACATGCCTTTACACCAAAAGTGGGTTATCCGGAAAAATGGAAAAACTACGATGGTTTAGTGATTAATAAGGACACTTATTTCCAAAACTTACGCAATGCAAGTGTTTGGGGCTATAAAGAAATGGTTGATCAGTTAGGTAAACCTGTAGATCGTAAACGTTTTGGTATGACACCTCCAACAGTTAATGCTTACTATAGCCCTACACTGAATGAAATTGTTTTCCCTGCTGGTATTTTACAGTTTCCATTCTTCGACCCTAATGCTGATGACGCTGTTAATTATGGTGGCATAGGCGCCGTAATTGGTCACGAAATGAGCCATGGTTTTGATGACAGCGGAAGTCAATATGATGCTGCCGGTAACTTAAAAAACTGGTGGACTGCTGAAGACAAAGCTAAATTTGACGCAAAAACAAAGGCTTTAGGTGAACAGTTTGATGCTTATACCGTATTAGATACCATTCATGTAATTGGTAAGTTAACCATGGGCGAAAACATTGGCGATTTAGGAGGTTTAAATGCCGCCTATACTGCGTTCAAAATGACTAAACAAGGTCAAAGCAATGAGAAAATTGATGGTTTTACACCAGATCAACGTTTCTTCCTGGCTTGGGCACAAGTATGGAGAGGTAATATTTTACCTGAAAGTGCTGCTCAGCTAATTAAAACAGATCCGCATTCTCCAGGTCCGTACCGTACCATTGGTGCACCTGTAAATATGGATGCGTGGTATAATGCTTTTGATGTTAAACCTGGCGATAAATTATATAAAAAGCCAGAAGACAGAATTAGAATGTGGTAGTTTTGAGGTTGAAGGCTGGAAGGTGGAGGGTGTAAGGCTTTTCCACTCAATAGTTTTAATTGAGATATAAGGTCGAAGACGTAAGGCTTAAGGTTTACTCCCTCCTAAACTTTAAAATTCTATTATTTTATCATCCCTATATTAAAAGCGCCCCGATTATTTGGGGCGTTTTGTTTTATTAGCGTGGTGTAAGATGTTACCATCTGACACTGGATGAAATTATCAATTCTACACGCCTTGGTTCATGTCTTCACGAATCAACAATCAACGTCAATATTTATCCCAAATCCACCGCCTTGGTTCGTGTCTCCACGAACTAACCATTAATTCAACGTCAATATTTTTCCCAAATCAAAATTAATTTATCTACGTGCCTTGGTTCGTGTCTTCACGAATCAACAATCAACCTCAATATTTATCCAAATCAAAATTAATTTATCTCCTTTCAGTAATTCTTAATTATCATTCTATCTTTGAAAAAACATAAGCCCCTTTTCATGAGAAGCGCATTTAAAACAATTCTTATCCTAAGTTTAACCTTACTCTCTTCTATAAGCTTCGCTCAAGACAATAAGTTAATCAGCCTTGAAGCATTGATAAATAAAACCGATCCGGCCTGGCCACTGGTAAAAAAATGGATTGATTCGGCAAAAAATAAGGTAGACATACTGCCTGTTGATTCTGCAAAAGCAAAAGAAGTTTTATACAACTCGCAAATGACTACCTATGCTACACTTGGTTCGGTAATTTATAATACCGGAGGCATAATGGTTGATAATGGCTGGATTAGGATTTTGGGCTCAGGCAGCGAAAGGTTAAGCCGGAATGTTGCGGAATGGAACAAAGGGAAAACCATACAGGAATATGGCGATAATATTCCCTATCTTTTAATTGCCGATGATGCTGTAGGTGGTTTCTTTGCGATTAATTATGGCGGTTTAGGTAAAGACATTAAAAACGTGTATTACCTTGAACCAAACAGCCTAACCTGGCAGCCACTTGGAGCGGGTTATGGCGAGTTTCTTGTTTTTTGTTTCGATAGTGATCTCTCTAAATTTTATAAAGGATTGCGCTGGAGCAGCTGGGATCAATTTATTGCCAATTTGGATGGTACCAAAACCTATAGTTTCCGCCCTTATTTATGGGAGGAAGGAACCGAGATTGATAAGTGTACACGGAAACTTGTCGGGATTGAAGAAATGTACCGTTTTAATATTATGAAGTCGAAGGAACTGAATGCAGACAAAGGCATAAAAAAAGACGAATCTAAAAAAGAGGAAACTAAAAACGAGCAATAAATCGCTGTTTACAAAACAATTCGATGCCTGATACACTCGCTACCATCACTCAGATTAAAAATACCAGGGCTTTTGTTCTGGAATTAGTAAAAGATTTAACCACAGAGCAGTTAAACAAAATCCCTTCGGGTTTTAACAATAACATGATCTGGAATATTGCCCATTTAACCGCTGCACAGCAAAACTTATGTTATGTAAGATCGGGATTAACGGTAACGGTTCCAGAAAAACATTTTTCGCCATTTTTAAGCGGAACAAAACCAGAAAACTTTATTGAGCAGACAGAGATTGATTCCATTTTTGACACACTCTTGAACAGCATGGATCGTTTAACCACTGATTATTTGAGTGGTATTTTTGTAAAGTTCGATCCTTGGGACAAACGTTATGGCATGAAACTAAATTCAATAGAAGATGCGATAAACTTTATCCCTTTCCACGAGGGGATGCATATCGGTTATATCATGGCTTTAAAGAAATTGGTATAGCCCTGAAAACTTAAGCGTATTTTGCCTGTGTCTTTTTAGGGAGTTTAGCCAAAACCATCGCCCTCGAATCTGCCACCCTATTTTTTAGTTCTTTATCGTTCAATACATCCAAATTTTCGATCTGGATCCATTGTCGCTTTGCCATATGATAGGCCTGCGCAATGCCGTCTCTGGCAGCGAGTTCATCAAATTCATCCGGATTGCATTTGATAGAAAAACGGTTACCTTCATCGATAGCGATAATCACATAGATTTTCTCTTCTATCATAAAACACAAATGTTCCCATTTCATACCTTCTGTAGTGCCGGGTAAACTCAAACAATATTCCCTGAACGATTCGATGTCCATATTTACGGTTTAGGTGAGATCAAAGCTAACAACAAAAGATTAAAGCCTGAAGAGAAAAAGTCAGAGGTCGGGAGTCCGAAGTCCGAAGATTAAAGCGGATTAACTTACCTATCCTATCTGTGGCTAATTTATCCCCAAATCCAAAAATCATATTAATACTATATCTTATCTATATTTGCGTCATAATCTTGAAATCCAAGAACCCTTAAAATCCTAGCTCATGAATATTATAACGCCTACTGCTGATGGTTCGAATACACTTTATAATGAAACCATAGGCGAACATTACCATAGTAAACATGGCGCCCTGCAAGAAAGCAAACACGTGTTTATTGATGCCGGATTAAAATTTGCTTCCACTAATTTAAATGAAGTTTCCATTTTGGAAGTTGGTTTCGGCACCGGACTGAACTTTATTTTAAGTTTCGAATATTGTACAGAAAATAGCATTAACCTTAACTATACTAGCATTGAGGCCTTTCCGCTTACCACAGAGATAATTGAGCAAACAGGTTACGCAGCATATGTTCCGGAAGTAATATGGACCGATTTTATTTCAAATTATCCGGAAGCATTAAAAGCACCCAAAAAATTAACTTCGCTTTGCTCGTTAGAAATCCCGCACACAACATTGGCCGAATACAGCAGTGACCAAAAATTTGACCTGATTTATTATGATGCATTTTCCGTGCAGCACCAGCCAGAAATGTGGAGCGATGAAATTATTGCATATGCCTGCAGTTTCTTAAAACCTGGCGGAACTTTTGTTACCTACGCCATTACCGGAAAACTAAAAAGAGCCGTTAAAGCCTGCGGATTTACCATCGAAAAATTACCTGGCGCTCCTGGAAAAAGGGAAATGCTAAGGGCAACTAAGGCGGAAGGTTAAAGGTTTAAGGCATAAGGTTTTTAGGTGATTATGGTATATGATTGCCTAGACACGCGTTTGACGACACTCAGCAGAACAATTTGTTAAATCAGTTTTTTGGAAAGCTTAGCAGAAGCGAATAGCGCTCTGCAGTCCCGCTCCCGCTTCTGCCGATGAAAAATCGGCATCTCGCTTCGATCGGGTTTAGGTGGCTTAAACAGTACTACTATTTATGGTAAAATAAACCCGACCGACAGCGTTATCCCGATTGGAGTATTAATTTTATTTATTGGTGATCTATCGGGATTAAGCAAAGGCCGGGACTGGTTTAACCAAAGCACTACAGGCCTTGTTTTCTAAAAAAACAGAGCACATGTTAATTTATAGAGAAAATGGCTTTGCCACACGCTTGTCCAGCCTCGCATCTGATAGCTATCAGATGAAGATTTTGTTAATTGATTGTTTTCCAAAAGACCACTCTCCTCTCATTTTAACATAATTTCATCTCCTGCAAAAACCACAACATCCTGATTTTGTTAAAATATCATTAACATTCATATCATGGAAAAAAGAACCTTAGGAAAAACCGATTTAAATATTGCGCCAATAGCATTTGGAGGAAATGTTTTTGGCTGGACGATTGAGGAAAAAAAATCGTTTGAAATATTAGACCAATTTGTAGAAAGTGGTTTCAATTTTATAGATACGGCCGATGTATACTCGCGCTGGGTACCTGGAAATAATGGCGGCGAATCGGAAACGATTATTGGTAAATGGCTTAAAAAACAGCATAAACGCCACGATATTATTATTGCTACCAAGGTAGGCTCAGATATGGGTCAGGGTAAATCATTAAAAAAAGATTATATCATCAATGAAGTTGAACATTCTTTATCGCGCCTGCAAACCGATTATATCGATCTTTACTTCTCTCATTTTGATGACGAAAGCACACCTGTTGAAGAAACATTGAGCGCCTACGAAACTTTAATTAAAGCAGGCAAAGTCCGCTGGATCGGGGCTTCAAATTTTTCTGCCGACCGCTTAAAAGAGTCATTACTTTATTCAACCGAACATAGTTTGCCTCGTTACGAAGTTTACCAACCAGGATACAACCTTTATGATAGAGAAAACTTTGAGCAGGAACATGAAAAAATCTGCCTGGATTATGGTTTGGGGGTAGTAACCTATTATTCGTTAGCCAGTGGTTTCTTAACCGGAAAATACCGTAGTGAAAACGATTTGAATAAAAGCCAGCGTGGTGGTGGTATTAAAAAATTCCTGAACGAACGGGGCTTTAAAATTTTAAATGCACTGGATCAGGCTGCTGAAAAGCATAGTATTGAGCCAGCTTCGGTAGCCCTGGCCTGGTTAATTTATCACCCATCAATTACAGCCCCAATTGCAAGTGTTACCGATTTAAGCCAGTTAAAATCGTTCACTGAGGCCGCAAATTTAAAATTATCTCCGGAAGACATTTCCCTTTTAGATAAAGCGAGTATCTATTAAAAATAATCCCTTATATTTAAATGCCCGATTGATGAAACAATTAATCGGGCATTTTGTATTAAACAGGATTTAAATTATATGAAAGACAAATTATCGTTCCTACCCAAGCTTGCCCTGGTTCTTTTCTGTTTAATCAGTTTAACATACATTGCCATTTTAGGCCATTCTTTGTTGGCTCCCCTACTCTTCTCTTTTTTAATGGCCATCTTATTATTACCTGTTGGCAATTTTTTAGAACGCAGATTAAAATTCAAAAGGAGTTTATCAACCCTGGTTTCAGTAATTTTGATGATTGCTGTAATTGGTGGCATTATTTATTTCTTTGGCAATCAATTAAGCGATTTATGGGCAGATTGGCCTTTACTTAAAGAGAAAGCGAATGTTTCTTATCACGAACTTCAAAAATGGATTTCACACACTTTCGGCATAAATTCTCAGAAACAACTCGATTATTTAAATGATAGCACAGAGAAAGCTTTGGCTACCAGTGCAGCAATTGTAGCCACTACCTTATCTACGCTATCTTCTACCCTGTTATTTTTAGGTTTCACACTACTGTTCACTTTCTTTATTTTAAATTACCGGAGAGTTTTATTTACTTTTTTAACTTCGGTTTTTAGTGAAGAACACAAAGAAAAAGTTACAGAAATTGTAAGTCAGATTCAGTACATCATAAAAAAATACATCATAGGTTTATTCTTACAGATGCTTATTGTTACGGTATTGATGATTACCGTTCTGAGTTTATTAGGCGTTAAATATGCGGTTCTTTTGGGCCTGGTAGCTGGTATTTTTAATGTAGTTCCTTATTTGGGAATATTCTTTGCTCTGTTAGTAAGCTGCCTGATTACTTTTGCAACCGCTGGTGCAGGTAAAGTACTGCTGGTTTTAATTGCCTATGTTGGTGTACATGCCATAGATGGAAATATACTGATGCCATTAGTGGTAGGCTCTAAAGTGAAGATAAATGCATTATTTGCCTTTATTGGAATTGTAGTAGGTGAGATGATTTGGGGCATTTCAGGCATGTTTTTATGTATTCCTTACCTGGCCATGCTAAAAATAATATTCGACAGAGTAGATAGCTTAAAACCCTGGGGCATTTTAATGGGAGAAGAACATAAGCCTGATAAAAAGAAGCGTGTTTACCGGATTACAAAAAAGATTAAACTAGAAGAAAAAGATTAAAATGGCTGAAAACAGATCGCCACATATTTTAAGCACTTCTGCCAATCTTTTGGGTATTTGCTTTATTGTGCTTACTTCTTTAAAAAAACTCGCACTTACCGATGGCTCTTTAATTGACGAATTTGCGGTAGCTGCTGTAATGTTTTTTATGACCAGTTGCATCTTATCTTTTATCTCGATGAGAAGACAACAAACGGCAAGTCAGCGATTGGAAAAAGCTGCTGATTTCATCTTTTTATCTGGTTTGTTGGTATTGTTTCTTGCTACAATTTTAATTGCCTTTAATTTAATCAAGTAAATTAAAAATTATAATAAATGAAACCCTTATTTGTATTACTTGTCGTGTATGTTGCCCTATTAGCCTTTGGTGGTCATACCACCTTCGATAAAGGAAATATTTTTGCAGGCAATATTGCCATGGGTGTGATGTTACTTTTTACCGCTATCGGGCATTTTAAGTTTAAAACCAGTATGGCCGCCATGATTCCGCTGTTTATTCCTAAAAAAGTAGAAATTGTACTTTTAACAGGTGTGCTGGAAATCTTATTTGCCATTGGCCTGGCGATTGAAAGCACCAGATATTTTACCGGGATAGCCCTGATTATTTTTTACATTGCCATTTTACCTGCCAATATTTACGCGGCCAAACACCGCATCAATTACGAAGATCTGCACAAACCAGGCCCGGGGCTAAAATATTTATGGTTCAGAATACCCTTTCAGCTTTTCTTAATCGCCTGGGTTTGGTACTTTAGCGTTCGATAAACATAGTTCAACCATAAAACATGCCTAATAATCCAATTCCAGCAAGCGCCAATAATCCAGCTGATGCCTTTACACGTTTACTCACCGTTTTAGATACATTGCGTACACAATGCCCATGGGATAAAAAACAGACCATGGAAACCCTGCGCCATTTAACGATAGAGGAAACTTATGAATTAAGCGATGCCATTTTAGAGGGCGATTTAGACGAAATTAAAAAGGAACTTGGTGATGTAATGATGCACCTGGTTTTCTATTCGAGAATTGCTTCCGAAACCAACGATTTTAACATTACCGATGTTTTAAACGGGGTCTGCGATAAACTGGTAAACCGGCACCCACATATTTATGGCGATGTTGAAGTGCAGAACGAAGAAGATGTAAAGCGCAATTGGGAACAGATTAAACTGAAAGAAGGCAACAAATCGGTGCTTGCTGGTGTTCCATCTTCATTACCAGCTTTGGTTAAAGCTGCCCGTATCCAGGAAAAAGCCCGTGGCGTAGGTTTCGATTGGGAAGATAAAAACCAGGTATGGGAAAAAGTTGAGGAAGAGCTGCAGGAATTTAAAACTGAATTTAATGTTGTGGATAATACGGCAATCGACATCGAAAAAGCAGAATCAGAATTTGGTGATGTACTTTTCTCACTGATCAACTATGCACGTTTCATCAATATCAATCCTGAAAATGCCTTAGAAAAAACCAATAAAAAATTCATCAAACGTTTTCAGTACCTCGAAACCAAAGCAAAAGAAAACGGAAAAGCCCTGGCTGATATGACACTTGCGGAGATGGATGTGTATTGGAACGAAGCGAAGAAATTGTAGCCTTTTCGTCATGCTGAATTTATTTTAGCATCTTTCTCGCTAAAAAGACCCTGAAATAAATTCAGGGTGACGATACGCTTAAAGTTAGCCATAAAATTCCCCGTCCACGTAATACCACTTTCCATCTTCTAATTTGAAATTAGATTTTTCATGCAATACTTCAGTTTGAAATTTCTTATTCAGATAATAGGCTTTAAACTCTACAACATCAAAATCTGAAAAAACAATTTCAAGTTTTAGCCATTTGGTGTTCTTCGCACTGTTTAAGTATGCGCTTTTCGAATGTCCTTTTCTTTTACTACTATGCGTAGTTTCATAAAGATAATTTGCATCAGCCATTACAAAAGCAGAATATCTGGAACGCATTAAGGCCTCTGCAGTTGGCGCTGTTTTCGTTTTTAAATGATAAGGCTGGCAACAGTGCCCGAAGTTTATTCCACTTCCACAAGGACAATTTATTAAATCCATGATTAAAATTTACTGCACAAAAGTATCATTTAATATTCCTGCTGTTAAAATTTCCGTAAAATTGCAGCAGAATAATGAGGTATTTCTTTCACATAGCCTATCAAGGCCAGTATTTTAGTGGGTGGCAAAAACAACCTGGGGTTAAAAGTGTTCAGGAAGTTATTGAACAAACCCTATCGAAGATTTTAAAATCGCCGATTGCTATTAACGGCTGTGGGCGGACTGATGCGCATGTGCATGCCAGTCAGTTTTTCTTCCATGCTGATATTGAAAAAGAGATTGATTTCGACCTGCTCTACATCCTGAATAAAGCTTTACCTTATAATATCGCCGTATTCGACATTATTAAAATGGAGGGTAAACCTCATGCCCGGTTTGATGCCGTGCAGCGGAAATACGATTATTTTATCCATACCTATAAAGATCCTTTTTTAAGCACCCAAAGTTCCTTTTATCAATTAAATGATTTAGATTTTGATAAAATGAAGGCTGTGGTAAAATTATTACCGCTATACAAAGATTACAGGGCTTTCTGTACCCATCCTGATAAATACGAACATACCATTTGCAATGTAATGGAAGCCGATTTATTCGTAAACCCAAAAGGCGACAGGCTAAGGTTCCATATTGCCAGTAACCGTTTTTTGGGCAAAATGATTCGCATCATTGTAGGTAAAATGTTAATGGTAGGTAAAGGAGAACTTAGTTTTGACGAATTTGAAAGCGAACTGATTACCCTAAAACCTTCAAAATTATCATTGCCTGCGCATCCTACTGGCTTATACCTTTCAAAAGTCACTTATCCGTATTTAAACCTCGAACCACGGACTGAATTTATCCATAGTACTCAAGGTATAGACTGGATTTCAATTTAAGTGTAGCGTTTTTATTTGGAACTGCGTTTAAGGGGTATGAAAGCCCAAATCTGTATTTTCCTTTTTGCCCTGATCTTATCTCTAGGATGTAAAAAACCTACAACTGTGGATGTTCTATTGGACGGCAACTATACAGGTGTATTGGTCATTACCAATAGTGTAAAGTCTGTGCCGGTAACCCGCCCGATTTCAGTTTCGTTAAAAGATGGAAAATTTAACATTATGCCAGGTGCTGACCTAAAACCATCGGGAGGCAAGGGAACGTATACTTTTAAAAATGGGATCGGTTATTTTACCGATGAGGACATTTGGACAGCAGATTTTGATTGGAATATGATTTTAAACGGCGAATACAATATCAGAAGCAGCGGAGTAGATTTAACCCTTAGAAAAAGATTCAATGCAAAAACAGATTTTTCTCCGGCCACCTCTTACGCTACCATAGATTATGAATACATTTTAAAAAGAAGTAATTAATCCCCATCCCATATAAATGAAAAATTTAATATTCTTATTTATCGCCCTATCTATTTTTGTTTTTGGATGTAAGAAAAAATCTGAACCCAAAATGACGAACTACGAATTTGAAATCAACACTTCAAAATCAATTGGTGCATCTACATTAGCATTAAAATCGATTAGCGATAGTCGCTGCCCAATAAATGTTGACTGTATTAGTGGTGGAAGTATAACAGCACATTTCAAATTAACAGCCAATAACATTGATCAGGAAATAATTTTATGCAAAGGAGAATGTGGCACATTAGAAAGTGTAGCAAATATTAAAATTAATGGCATAAATTATTCGCTCAAATTAATCGACATCACACCATATCCTCAGTTTCAGAAAAGTAATATTACAAAAACTGTAAAAGTTGAGTTGACAAGAGCTTAAGTTTAGGTTTGCTTGGGCATCGGGAAATGATCTGTCCGGTGCCCCAAGTTTTTATTTAAATCTGATTGCCTTAAGCGGAGAAACCTTGCTGATCAATAATGAAGGAATAATCAAAACCGTTAAACAAACCACTATCGTAACGATATTAAGCAGCAGCACATCAATAAAATGAAATTCGATTGGTGCATAAGCTAAAAAGTAAGACGCCTGGTTAAGTTTAAAAATGTGAGTGGACTGCTGCAAGAAACCAAGTCCTAAGCCCAGAATATTTCCCAGCAACAAGCCGATACCAATTAAATAAGCTGCGTTGTAAAGGAAAATTTTCATGATGCTCCAGTTACTGGCCCCAAAAGATTTCAGCATCCCGATCATATTTGTTTTTTCTAAAATCATGATCAGCAATGCGGTAACCATGTTAATTACCCCTACAATGAGCATCAGGATTAAAAGCACATTGGTGTTTACGTCAAGAAGGCCTAACCAGGTAAAAATATTAGGAAAATTTTCTTCAATTGAATAAGAGCGCAAATGGCGCGGAAGATTTTCATAAATATTATCGGCGATAGGTTTAAGCCTGTTAAAGTCCTTAATCCTGATTTCTATGCCACCAATTTCGTTGGCTTTCCAGTTATTCAGCCGTTTAATAATATTAAGATTACCCAGCACAAAGCCCTTATCGATATCTTCCACACCAATATCGTAAATACCTACAATTTTAAATTTACGCGGGCGTAACTGGTTTTGAACAAAGTACATGATAAAATCATCACCTGTTTTGAGTTTTAAACGATTAGCCGTATAATTCGAGATGAGCAGTTCCTGCATGGCAGCCGTACTGTCGGAAAAATCTATGATGGTTCCGCTTATAATATGCTGTTTAATGTAATCCCACTTGTAGCTTTTGTCTATCCCTTTAAAATTAATGCCTTCAATTTCATTATTGGCCGAGAGGATGGCAGGTTTTGTAGCAAAAGGATAATAATATTCAATATCCCGATTGTTCTTGAGCATTTTTTTGGTTTCTCCATCCATTACAAAAGGAGAATGCTCAAAAGAATTATTCAGGTCGTAACGGGTAATCTGTACATCGCCTAAATAGCCCCTAACTTTATCCTGTATCTCAGTTTTAAAGCCTTTAATTATGGCTATAGAAAGAATCATAACAGCCAAACTTAACATCACACCTGTTATTGCAATGCGAACGATAAGTTTTGAAAAAGTGCGCTCAGATTTAATGGCTATCCGCCCTGCTATGAAATATTCGAAATTCAATTTAATCAATTTGTATTAACAAAAATGCTCAATTCCTTTTTAAAAATGGCATTTTCGAAAATAAATAACCAACTTTAAACATCAATCATTAAGTTATAACAAGAAAATACCAATAGCATAAATAAAATATGCTACAAATTGTTTTGTTATAACACCGGAAGATTAGAATATAATGAAAATGAAAAATTACATCAGCTTTGCTTTAACGAGTTTAATTACATTATCGGCCTGCGGACAACCCAAACCACTTGAACAGGAAGCTTTGGGGAAGAAAAGCCCGGAAAACAGAAAACTGATGATTAAGACTGTAAAGCTCCCTGCTGCAATTAAAACCGGCGCAGAACAGACCGAAAAATATCTCCCACTGTTAAAAGGTAAACGTGTTGGTATGGTCGTTAACCCTACATCGGTTATCGGTACGCAGACTTCGGTTGATAGCCTGCTGAAACGAGGCGTTAAAATCCAGAAAATATTTGGTCCTGAGCATGGTTTTAGAGGCAATGCCAGTGCCGGCGTTACCGTTAACGATGATGTTGATTCCAAAACAGGCATAAAAGCCATCTCACTTTATGGCAAACACAGCACGCCTACAGCTGAAGATTTAGCAGATATTGACATTATGGTATTCGATATTCAGGATGTTGGAGTTCGTTTTTACACCTACATTAATACTTTACAGCACGTTATGGAAGCTTGTGCGGCAAACAATAAAACATTATTGATTTTAGACCGTCCAAATCCAAATGGCTATTTAATTGATGGGCCGATTTTAGATCCAAAATTTAAATCGGGTATTGGGGTGCAACCTATTCCTATTGCACATGGCCTAACGGTAGGCGAATATGCACAAATGCTAAATGGCGAAGGCTGGTTGAAAAATAAGGTGAAATGCAAAATAACCATTATCAAAAACGCGAATTATAATCATGATATGGCGTATACTTTACCTGTTAAACCCTCTCCAAACTTAAATACGCAGCAGTCTATTTTACTTTATCCATCTACCTGTTTATTTGAAGGCACTTATTTAAACCACGGCCGTGGGACGATGTTTCCTTTCACGGTTGTTGGGGCACCTTACCTTAAAGGCAAATTCGATTTCAGTTTTACGCCAAAAAGCATAAAAGGAATGTCTGAAACACCATTATTTCAAGATCAGGTTTGTTATGGCTTAGATTTAAGAACCTACGATACCTCAAAACTGATAGAATCGAAACAGATAAACATCAGCTGGTTAATCGAACTATATCAGGCATCGCCAAGAAAAGAAGATTTCTTTAATACCAAATTAAGTAAAGAAATGGGAACTATCGAAAGATTGGTTGGTGTGGCAGATTTCAGGCAACAGGTAATTGATGGAAAAAGTGAAGCAGAAATCAGAGCAAGCTGGGAACCTGGCTTAAGCGCATACAAAACTATGCGTAAGAAATATTTGCTATATAATTAATTATTGAGTGAGAGAATGATTGAATGAGAGAAGAATTGAATTGCACTTGCAATTATTTTCAAACTTAACAGATAGAGGTTTGTTATTATTTGTAATTGATAAGCGTTGTGCTATTCAATCATTCAAAACTCAATCATTCAATCATTTTAGCTATGAGCGGTCCAAAAATTAAAAGCGATAAACCCGGAAGCAATTATCAGGAAGAAGTACCTAAAGGCAGAGAACCTGTTGACCACAAAACGGTGAGGCATGAAAACGACAGCACACCTAATAAGGCCCCAAAAACAAATAACCCCGCTAAGCAGCGTGAACTTGAAGAGCAACCTGTTCATCCGGTAAAAAAGGCTCCGAAAGAATAATTCAGAAATCGTCATCTTGATCCGATAGCTTATGGGATGTAGCACAACCCTCTGCAAATTTTCATCGGCAGCGAACGGAGTGATCTATAACACATTTCTTGAGTACATTTCACCCGATAGCTAGCTATCGGGCCCGCTCAAAATGAAGATTCTTTCTGTCAATAGGTCTATTTACTATTTGCTTTTAAAAACGACAATAAAACTTTCTCGTCGTGCGCTAAACCCGATTTACCAGATACTTTGTTGTTATTCATTTTTTTCATGTACTTATCAAGTTCATTGTTTTCGTAAGCGGTGAGCAATAACGGATATACGTAAGAACTCTTACAAACGGCTCTGGTATTGCCTAATTTTTTTGCTACACAATCTAAAACCGATACAATTGTTTTTTTCGAATTCAGGTTAAAATTTTCATCAGCACTGCACTTCGAAAACTGGCGCAATGCTTCTAACGTTCCGCCCCAGGTTCTAAAATCTTTGGCAGTAAAATCATCACCTGTAATTTCTTTAATGTAAGCGTTAATTTTACCAGAATCGATGCTTTTATGTTCTTTCCCGTTCGAATAAAACTGAAATAATTCCTGTCCGGGGATATCTCTGCATTTCTTCACCAGTTTTGCGAGCGACCGGTCATTTAACACGACATTCTGTTTAACACCTTTTTTCCCAACAAAATCCATCGTAATTTTACTGCCCTCAATTTTAACATGTTTATCACGAAGTGTAGTTAAGCCAAAAGAACCATAAAGCTGCTTATAACTTTCATTACCCACACGGATTAGCGTTTTTTGGAGTACATCTACTGAAATGGCCAACACTTTACGTTCGTCGAAATCTTTTCTGCGAAGGTCTTTTTCCAGGTTTTTGCGGGCATTGGGCAGTGCTCTTCCAAATTCCAATAAACGAAAATACTTATCTTCCGATCGGCGGTTTGTCCACTTTGCATGGTACTTATATTGCTTCCTGCCCGCAGCATCTATACCGGTAACCTGTAAGTAGGCATTGGGTTTATTGGCTATCCATACATTTTGCCAGGCCGGAGGAATGACCAATGCTTTAATTCGGTCAAGATGCTTTTCATCAGTGATTTTATTACCATTCTTATCTTCATAATGGAATTTACCTGGTTTTCCTTTCCTGTAAATCCCAGGCATAGTATCCGTTACATATACCAGTCCACTTGCTTTAACAACATCTTTGCCTTGTACCATTTTTGACTATAAGTATGGGTTTATTTTTAGTTATTTTGCAAAACCTTAACGCGGGTAGCCACGTTATTTTTAGAAACACAACACTTTCTTTATGAAAATAGTTTTTATGGGTACGCCCGATTTCGCAGTAGCTTCTTTAGATGCCTTAGTTCAAGCCAATTTCGATGTAGTTGCAGTGGTTACTGCACCAGACAAACCTGCTGGCCGTGGCCAGAAACTAAATGAAAGTGCAGTAAAAAAATATGCTGTAGAAAAAGGAATTCCTGTTTTACAACCTGAAAAATTAAAAAATCCTGAGTTTATTGCCGAACTAAAGTCTTACCAAGCCGATTTACAAGTAGTGGTAGCTTTTAGAATGTTACCCGAAGTGGTATGGAATATGCCTCCAAAGGGAACCATTAACTTACATGGATCGCTTTTGCCACAATACCGCGGTGCCGCACCAATAAACCACGCCATTATAAACGGAGAGAAAGAAAGTGGTGTAACAACTTTTTTTCTAACACATGAAATTGATACCGGTAATATTATCCTCAGTGATAGTACCCCTATTGCCGATAATGAAACCGCTGGCGACCTACACGATAAATTGATGTACATAGGTGCCAACCTGCTGGTAAAAACGCTTAAAGCAATTGAGACTGGTGAGGTTAACGAACAACCGCAGCCACAAAGCGGCGAATTAAAGCATGCACCTAAAATTTTTAAAGACGATTGCAAAATCGACTGGAACAACGAAGCGCAGACGGTTTATAATTTAATCCGCGGCCTTAGCCCTTATCCTACTGCTTTTACTTTTTTAAATGATAAAACCCTGAAGGTATTTAAGGCCGAAATAGAAGATAAAGAACCAGGTATAGCTGCTGGCGGCTTTTTAACAGACGGTAAAACTTATTTAAAATTTGCCGCAAAAGATGGTTTTATCAAACTTTTAGACATTCAATACGAAGGAAAAAAACGGATGCTGATTGAAGATTTCTTGAGAGGAATGCGTTTGTAATTGGGAAATTGAGTTGTCAACTTTAATAGCCATGATGCAAGAAAGTTGACAACTCTTCTGTTGGATTTCACAAAAGGTGTGGGCTGCAGGACAAGATTAGCATAAAAGATGCTCAAATAATCTGACAGCTATCGGATAAGCATGAAAACGGTATTTAATATAGAGCAATTCTTTTTGGAAAGCAGTGTCAGTAGCTTTTAGGTTAATGCAGTCCCGCTCCCGCTTCTGCCAATTAGAAGGAAATTGGCATCCCGCTTTGATCGGGTTTAGGTGGCTACAAAGTGCAATTATTTGAGTTTAAATTGCAGAGTAGAACTATCCCTTATTAATAAACCCGACCGACAGCGTTATCCCGATTAGGGATTTGTTTCTCTTGTGAAGTAAATTTTATCGGGATTAAGCAAACGCCGGGACTAACCGGAACCGAAGCACTACAAGCTTTGCTTTCCAAAAGATTAAGCAGCTTTTAAAACCGGGATAGGAACTAAATCAGATAGCTATCGGATCAGCATGACGAGTGATGGAAAGCCTTTTTCAGCGGACGAAGCAATCTTAAAACGATCGCTACTAGCGTGTGCATTAAGATTGCTTCGTTCCTTGCAATGACGGCTTTTCTATTGGATTCTGTTAATAGTAGAGGTTAGAATTTTCAAATACATCGGAGGGTTGATCACAGATATACAAGGGGGCGTCATTTCGACCGCAGCGGAGAACCCGAAGGCTCTGCGAAGCAAAATCTTTTAACATAGTTCAAAGATCTCTCCACTTCGCGTTGCTCCGGTCGAGATAACGATTTTTCTACTACCGGTTATAATTATCAATAGCCCTTTCTATATTCTTCTTACCAGATTCGCCTACAAGAAATCCTCCCAGACTTAAACCAGCCCCTAACCCTAACAAAACAAAACTGCCCGTATAACTGCGGTCTGCGTATTTTGGCATACCCCCGAATGTAGTGCCTACTTGTTTACCTTCTGACATCAGTGTAACCCCACTGGCAATAATTGCAGCTCCTGCTGCCACATACATGGCAATGCCTGTAATCTTAGTATTCCTATATCGCCTTAAGAGTTCTAAACTTTTCGGATTATCAGCCATGGCTTCGTTTAAATTACGATAGTTTACCCTTTTTAAATCGGAGTAGCCTTTGTTAATAAACATCCGATTATTTACTGCCTGCCGCCTGTAATCTCTAAATCCATAGTATTCCCCTTCCAAAAGAACATCATCGTAAATTACTTCCTGATAAAGATTGAGTTTACCTTCAATAATCCGCTCAGCAAAAGAGGCCTCTCCTAAAAGACTCAATTTTCTTGTATTGGCAAAGAAGCCATCCTGATTGTTAAAAAATTTGACCTGTGACACCGGTATCCGCCTTGAATCGGCCCTAAGCGACCACCCGCCGGTTAAATCCGGTCGTAACCTGATCTTTTGTGCATAAATTGTAGAATCTGAATAGAAGTACAGAAAGTTTCTGGATTCGTTCAACTGCTGTGAACGGGCGTTCAGGCCATAGCAAGCCATTACGAGAATGAGTAATTTTTTCATTTCGGTTAAATTTGTGTGTGTGACCAATAATACTAAAAATATAGTTCAGGTAAACACAAACCGATATAAATAAAATGTAACATCGCCGAAGCAAAAGAAATTGCCTTCTAAATAAATTAAGGATAGTGCTTACAAAGCGTTCAATTTCTCAATCAAAAACTTCGATACTTCGTTAAAATAACGCTTTCTGCCATAGCCCATTACCCATTGTATGCCTTGCGTAGCGTTAGTAATAAAAACTTCTTCGGCTTCTTTTAATATTTCGGGGTTGATCTGTGCCTCAATCAAAGGCATATCGTTCATTTTGCACAACTGCATAATAGCTGTCCGCATTACACCACTTATGCAACCTTCAGCTAATGAGGGCGTATAAATCTGCTTGTTGTACACCACAAAAACGTTAGCGCTAATGCTTTCGCAAAGAAAGCCATATTGGTTCAGGATCATCGCCTCATCCAAACGATTTTGACTTTTAAAAAGTCCGGCCATAACATACAGCAGGGCATTGGCTGTTTTAAAATTCGAGAGTTTATTAACCGGCTTGGTCATTTCGTCAAAAACATCTATGATCAAACCTTTGCTATTTAATTCATATGTGGTTGCTTTTAAAGGAATACCTTCCAAAATATAACCTGCTTTATTTATTTCGGGCGTATAAACACCTGCTCCTCCCCTATAAACTGAAAGACGGAAACGGACATTACCGTTCCATTTGTTGCGTTTTGCCAGATCGGCTGTTTTTTGACGCAAAAAATAATCATCCATTAAAGCGTGACCGTCGATTTTTAGCGCTTTCATGCCTGCTGTTAATCTATCGGCATGTAAGTCTGCAAATTGCAGCTTATTATTAATCATCCGCATGCTTTCGAACAATCCATCTCCAAATTTGAAACTTCTGTTCGAAGCAGTCAAAATAGGAAGATCAACTGGTTGAAACTCATCATTAAATAAAAGGTACTCCTGAAGCATATTTTATGATGTAGCGATATAATTTTCCCATTTGGTTAGGCCAGCTTTAAAATCGGGTGGCAATGGCGATTCAAAATACACATACTCTTTAGTGGTGGGGTGGATAAAACCCAAACTTTGCGCATGTAAAGCCTGACGTGGCAATAATTCGAAACAGTTGTCTACAAACTGTTTATACTTATTAAACGTAGTACCTTTTAAAATCTTATCACCACCATACATTGCATCGTTAAAAAGTGGGTGACCAATATGTTGCATGTGTGCCCTGATCTGGTGCGTACGGCCAGTTTCTAACTCACAGCTGATTAAGGTAACATAACCCAAACGTTTTAATACTTTATAGTGTGTTACAGACCATTTCCCTTTTTCTTCATCGTCGTAAATATCCATCACCCGACGGTCTTTCACACTTCTGCCAATGTAACCGGTTACCGTTCCATCGCTTTCGATATCGCCCCAAACCAACGCAATATATTTACGGGTAATGCTGTGATCAAAAAACTGACGCGCAAGGTGCGTAATCGATTTTTCATTTTTACTGATCAGCAGTAAACCCGAGGTATCCTTATCAATACGGTGCACCAGGCCTGGGCGACCATCATTGCCCGGCAGTTGAGGGAGTTGTTCAAAGTGGAATGCCAAAGCATTAACCAAAGTTCCGGTATAATTGTTAAAACCTGGGTGTACAACCATCCCGGCAGCCTTATTTACGACCAAAAGATCGCTATCCTCGTAAATGATATCCAATGGCAAATCTTCAGGATAAACTTCGGTATCGCGCGGTGGGTGCGGTAAAACGATAGATATTTCATCATGAGGTTTAACCTTGTAACTCGCTTTGATCTGTTTCTGGTTAACCAGTACATTCCCTGCATCAATTGCATTCTGAATACGGTTTCGGGAAGCATTTTCTACGCGCACCATCAAAAATTTATCGATACGCAGCAAAGACTGCCCCTTATCGACAATAATTTTTAAATGTTCATATAATTCCTGCTCTTCTGATTCCTGCAATTCGACCACATTTTCCATGGGGCAAAAATAAACTTTTAACTTCAAGAATTTTTTAATGATTACAGTTTTAAAGAAAACAACTCTATCTTTAGGCAAAGAAATCATCCTAAATCGTTTATATGAAGAAATATTACATTTTAAAGGCTTTATGTGCTTTATTTTTATTGGTAACTGCTGAAAAAGCAAATGCTCAACAAGATGTTGGAGACTTGTTTGTGGGCGGGCCAGCCGATGCAACCAAATTGGTTAATGCCTATTTCGATCCTTTATACAAAGGTTTAGGACTGGGTTTAACCGATGGATGGTCTAATACTGCCCAATCAAAAGGTTTTTTAAAATTCGATGTGAGGGTTTCAGCCTCCGGAGCTTTTGTTCCGCAATCGGCCAGAAGTTATGATGTAAATACATTAGGCTTAAGCAATATTAAACCTGCTGCTGGTTCTTCTTCAATAGGCCCTACTGCTTTTGGAGATGATCGCGAAGGTGGTAAAATGGAAGTATACACCAGCAGCGGTATCCCTACAGGTAAATTTTTCAACCTGCCACAGGGCGTGGGTTTCCATGTAGTACCTTCGGCACAGATACAGGCTACACTGGGTTTACCAAAAAACATTGATGTTACTTTAAGGGCAATGCCTAAAATAAAACTGGGTAACGATTTAGGAAGTTTATCCATGATCGGTTTTGGTGCAAAAGTTGAACTTTTACCTTTATTTATGGGATCAACAACAGAGAAACTGGTTCCTGTAGACATTGCAATCGCAGGAGGATTTACCCAATACAAATATAATTTACCATTGAATATCGATAATTCGACGAATTCGGATCAACGTATAGATGCTAAATTCAATGGTGTAAACTTTGATGCCATTGTTTCCAAAAAAATTCTGTTTTTCACCCCTTTCGCCAGCATCGGTTACCAAACTTCAAATACTAATTTAAAGGCTTTGGGTACTTACCGTTTTGCCACCAGTGCCACAACTTCGGCAACTTATGTTGACCCGATTTCGGTTAAACAAACCGATATTGACGGCATCCGGGCAAGTTTAGGCTTTCAGCTGAAATTTGGTTTCTTTAAGTTTTATGGCTCGTATACCCAGGCAAAATACAGCATGGTTAATGCGGGTATTGGTTTAGGGATCGGGAAATAACAAACGATTAGATATAATTATGTTTAAAGAGGTTGTATAATAAGGCGATCAACCCAGATGCTGTCATGTTGAGCCTGTCGAAACACCTTAAAGAGTATTTAAATAGATCCTTCGACAGGCTCAGGATGACAAATCTATATTTATGATACAACCTCTTTTTATTTTTTACGCGTGTTCAAAGAAATATATAGCCCGGTACAAAAAATAACATTTGCACCTTTTAACAATCTTTCTGTAAAGCGGGATGATCTGATTGACCCCTATATTTCGGGTAATAAATGGCGCAAACTTAAATACATTTTAGCTAAGGCTGAGGAGGAAAAAAAAACGCATTTGGTTACCTTTGGAGGGGCTTATTCCAATCATCTGGTAGCTACAGCCGCTGCTGCATCGCGTTCAGGACTTAAATCAACTGCTTTTGTACGTGGAGAAGAAGTACAAAATGAGCCATTATTGCTATGCAGCTTATTTGGGATGAAACTCATTTTTACCGACCGTGAAAGTTATCGGGATAAACACAAATTGTTTCAACAGCATTTTGCTGACGATGAAAAAAGCTATTTTATTGATGAAGGTGGTGCTTCGCCAGAAGCTACCATAGGCTGTGCAGAAATCATCGGTGCGTTAACCGAAACTTACGATCATATTTTCTGCGCTGCCGGAACGGGAACCACAGCTGCAGGTTTATTGAAAGGAATTCAGCAACATCAATTAAACACGAAACTCCACATTATCCCCGTGCTAAAAGGCGGTTCATTTATTGAGGATGAAATTGTGCAGCATACGCCTCTTTCTGATCATTTAAATCTCCACTTAGATTATCACTTTGGCGGCTATGCAAAAACAAGCCCTGAACTGATCAGCTTTATCAAAACCTTTACTTCAAAAACCGGACTACTTTTAGACCCTGTTTATACGGCAAAGATGTTTTATGGCATTGTCGATTTACAGAAACGAGGAATTATCGGTAAGGATGATAAAATACTGGCCATACATACCGGAGGATTGATGGGACTCTTTGGGATGAAGGATAAGTTTTTAACAAATAAGCTTTGACTGGTTAGGGGATAATAAAGAATTGATCCTATAATTATTTATACCTAATCGTTTTCACGCACTTTGTTCCAAATATCTTTATAAAGTTCTTCTTGGGGTTTAAATTGCCAATGCACATATGGGCAAAGTAGAATCACCATTAGGTTATTGGCTCGCACATCATCTACCATTGCATCAAGCAATAGTTTTGCGTAACCTTTACCTTCTTTTTCAGGATCAATTTCTGTATGATAAATGGTTAGATTTTCACCCCGAACATGAAAAATCATTTCCCCATATTTTCACCTTCATCATAAAGTTCGAATGCGCCAGGCTCTTCCTTTTGGATGTTCACCATATTGAGCCAACTAGATAAAAATGAGTGACATCACCTATCTTTTTTATCATCAAGTACTTTGGTAGAACAAATCTCGTTCATGCCGTGAAGTGAATTTGACCGTTTTACAAGCTAACCAAATGCTACAACTGACTATGCACATGAAAGCGGCTTGAGGCATTCGATACCAATCGTCTAACCTCTCTCCTTCACGGAATTAAAGTGGTATAGCCGATTTAAGAATTATTCAAAAAGTAGCGAGGTGTTACCTCGCTACTTTTTTGAGAGAATCTAACTGTGATTGTTAATCCAAACCTTCATTCTAGCATTTGCATACCACAGAGAATCCTGTAATCCAAAGTTATGTGACATGGCATATTGGTATGCCTCAGACCATGCCGCTAATGCGTTAGTAGGTTCAAGTGTAGTCATGGCTCTGTTTGATGTACTCTGAGCTCCCGAAGTACTTTGAGCCTTAGGATTAGTTTGTGCTTTTGAAGAAGTTGGCAAAATAGCTAGTGCTGAAAAAGCAAAAATTGCTGATAAGATGACTTTTTTCATGATTTGTGATTTGAATTTATGTTTAACATTTAGTATTTGCGTTGATAAATAACACGGTTAATCAATGTCGTAATTATAATCCAGTGAATCTGCATGTAATGCTATGAAAAACCATAACACAATTATAAATAATTTATATCACATATACGTGATATAAATTATAGTTTTTTTTTTCAAAATATAGTAATGTTCATTATTTGCTACTCATACCCAACCTGACTAATTGCATGACAGGTGTGTACTATGAACCTTTGATGATTGGACAATATCATATCGTGCAACAAAGTCATTTACATGAAAGGTTACAGATGGACCAGTCAGGAGTATTAACTGTAAACTTCCCTACACACATGAACTACAATTCTTAAGGGTAATTTTAGGATATAATTATTTGATATGCATAAAAACAAAGATTCGAAGTACAGCCATATAAGGAGCAGGCAACTGGAAAAATCTAATCAAAACGATCTTAATCTAATGGAGACTGATGAAATAGAGATGCTTTGAAAAGAGATTCCTGCCAAAAAGTTTTCCACACTTGTGAAGTCCAAAACCAGATTTCGTCTATAATCATACTTTAAACTGTTTAAACCTATTTTTTGCTCCACGGGCACAAAAAGTGCTTAAATTTTGATTTTAGGCACATTTAGCTAAATTTGGATTATACCAAAACCAAGTTTATGTATCAATTAACAGTACCTGCAGATCACGTTAACCAATCTTTAAGTAAGCACATTTTGGCCGATGGTTTCGACCTGACCTACGATATGGAAAAGAGTCACGGTGCCTATATTTACGATTCGAAATACAATAGAACTTTACTCGATTTTTTCACCTGCTTTGCTTCCGTTCCTTTAGGTTACAATCACCCTAAAATGATTAATGATGAAGCCTTTAAAAAAAATCTTTTACTGGCTGCTTTAGCTAATCCATCAAACTCTGATGTTTACACGCAGCAGTATGCACAGTTTGTTGAAACATTTTCTAAAGTTGGCATCCCTGATTATTTGCCACACGCTTTTTTTATTGCGGGCGGAGGCCTAGCAGTAGAAAATGCAATTAAAGTAGCCATGGACTGGAAGGTTCAGAAAAACTTTGCAAAAGGATATACTGAAGAAAAAGGCTTTAAGGTTTTACACTTCGAAAGAGCTTTTCATGGCCGTACGGGCTACACGCTTAGCTTAACCAATACCCTACCCGATAAAACCAAATGGTTTGCCAAATTCGATTGGCCAAGGGTGGCTGTTCCGGAAGTTAAATTTCCACTTTCGGGAGATAATCTAAGTCATGCCATTACAACTGAAGAAGCGTCGCTGGCACAAATCAAAAAAGCCTTTGCGGATAATAAAGATGATATTTGCGCGATAATTGTAGAACCAATCCAATCTGAAGGTGGAGATAATCACCTACGGGATGAGTTTTTGATCCAGCTAAAGACTTTGGCCGATGAAAACGATGCCTTTTTAATTTATGATGAAGTACAAACTGGTGTTGGCTTAACCGGCAAATTCTGGTGCCACCAACATTTTAGCGAAAAAGCGAGACCTGATATTTTGGCTTTTGGTAAAAAAATGCAGGTTTGCGGCATCCTTGTTGGGAATAAGGTAGACGAAATTGAAACCAATGTATTTAAAGTACCCAGCCGGATTAATTCAACATGGGGAGGCAATCTTGTAGATATGGTACGTTCTACCCAGATTTTACAGATCGTAGAGGAAGATCAGCTATGCGAAAATGCGGCAAAAATAGGCATGTATTTAAAAGATCAACTTAAAAACCTATCGCATAAGTTTGATCAAATGACAAATATACGCGGAAGGGGTTTGCTGTGTTCGTTTGATTTCCCGACAAAAGAAATGCGCAATGCCTTTATTGGTAAAGGATTGGAGAACAATGTGATGTTTTTGGGCTGTGGCGATAAAACCATACGCTTTCGTCCGGCACTTTGTATTGAGCAAAAGCATATTGACGAAGGCTTGACGGTTATGGAAAAAATATTGCCTTTATTGTAGGCATGAAAAGAAAATCGTTAGTTTATTTCTTCGTTGCAGGGATTTTAGTATTGATCATTTTCATGGTTAAAGATGTTTTCGACCAACCTGGAATTGGGGATATGAAAGCTGGCTTTAAGGAAATTATCAAGTATAGAAACGCCAATAACACTGGGCCGGTACAACGGATCTACATCGTAACAGTTAAAGATTCGATATGGAAAGAAATGGAAGATTATGGTAACCTAATGCCCCATACTAAATACGGGAATACGAAAGTTTACTTCTTTATGCAAAATGGAAATGTTCCAAACACATTAGCGCCTGGAGAAGTAAACTTCGACTCAACATTTAACAAATCATGTATTGCCTTATTTGAAAAAAGTGCGATGAGCCAGGTGGCGTTTAACAAGTATCCGTTTTAAAAGCAGTTTTTTTAATTACAAATGAACCGTGATTATAGTTCGATAAGTCCGTCAGCAAAATCGCTTTTACTTGCCAAAAGTTTAACAAATATTCCCTTTGTTGCTGATGCTGTTAAGTTAATTTACGGTAACAACGCCCTTGAAAAATTACATCATAAAGATTTTGATGAGGTATTTTTAAAACGGTTGGTGCATTTTGAAAGTAGATATTTATCTCTGGATAGCTTACTTTTTGCATCTGGATCTTTAAATATTATAGAAATTTCTTCTGGTTATTCTTTCAGGGGCCTGGATCTGGTTTTAAGGCACCCGACTATTTATTATTTAGATACTGATTTACAAGGCGTAATCGATATCAAAAAAGATTTGGTTGATCGGCTAATTGTAGATGAGAAATTACAACTAAAGGGTAAACTCAAAACCGAGGCTTTAAATGCTTTGGATGGAGACGCTTTTTCAAATGCTATAAATCAAATGCCTCTTGGCCCGATCAGTATTATAAATGAAGGTTTATTGGTGTATTTAAATCATGAAGAAAAGATATCATTATGTAAAACCATCCATAAATCATTGAAACAAAAAGGTGGTTACTGGATCACTGCTGATGTTTATGTTAAAAGACCTGCACCTAAAAATGAAACCAATGATCATTTTTCTCAGTTTCTGGAAGCACATCAAGTAGAAGATAATAAGTTTGAAAGCTTTGAACAGGCTGAACACTTCTTTCTTGAACAAGGTTTCAAATTGATCACTAAAGCAACTTCAGTTTGGCATCAACTTTCCTCGCTAAAATATATTGATATTGAATTGTTAAAAAAAATGAAAGAACAGGCGAATAAAATTGGGAGAATCAGGGAAACCTGGGTGTTAAAAGCGATTTAATTAAACAGAACGAAATACCCAGCATTCAAATAGGTAAAATTCCATGACTTGCTTGCCGGATGCGTTAATCCTTATGATTTGGAAATGAAGAGTTCTGTGCATTTGGCATTTTCAATCCCGCTTTCCCTCCTGCCAATTTGAAGGAAATTAGCATCCGTTCCAATCGGGTTTATGAACAATGTTTTGTGCCTTGAAAAAAACCGCTGTTCGATAAACCTGACAGCAGCGAAAATCCTTTTTGCTTGCAGCAACCCTTAACATGCTGTTATGCTGAGGCACGAAGCATCTGCAAACTATGGAACAGAGGCCCCTCACCTCAGCACTTAAAAACCCGCAAAAAGATTGCAGCAAATGGCAGGACCACAGCACCTATGAAATGCTGACGTTCATTTCCTAATTTAAAAAATTCGTTATTACCCATCGCCCCGGTCTGTGTCCTCACAGAACGGAACACATAAATATACGCTACCAGTCCAATCAATATGCCTTTGTTCAATAAACCTGACAGCAGCGGCAGCCCCGATTTTTCTATCGGGCTACAGCGAATGGCAGGACTGTAGCACCTATGAAATGCTGACGTCCATTTTCTAGCCCTAAAAATTCATTATCAACAGCAGGAGTCTTCGACTACGCTAAGACTGACAAGTATCTTATATAATAGCTCAGGACCAAACATTAAACTCACGAAGTTTCCCCAGCGCATTTGCCCTTTTAAACTTCGTGAGTTTCCCCTAAACAAATGCTGAAAATCCGGTTATTGCCCGTCCAACAATCAATGTATTAATTTCTTTTGTACCCTCGTAAGAATAAATTGCCTCAGCATCGGCCACAAAACGTGCTACATTATATTCGAGTAAAATACCGTTCCCACCCATTACTTCCCTTGCTTTGCTTACTACATCACGCGTTCTTAATGAACAGAATACCTTGGCCAGCGAAGCATGTTCATCTTTCAATAAACCCTGATCCTGCAATTGTGACAACCTAAAACATAATGTTTGCATGGCCGTTAAATTCGACAACATTTCAACTAAATGGTTTTGGATCAACTGAAAAGATGCAATGGGTTTACCAAACTGTTTTCGGATCTGGGTATATTCCAAAGCATTTTCATAAGCACCACGGGCGCAGCCTACCGCCTGCCAGGCAACCCCTGCCCTCGTCATTTGCAATACCTTAGCGGTATCTTTAAATGAGTTTGCATTTTGTAAGCGATCGGCCTCTTCAACCTCGCAATTTGTTAAGGTAATAATTCCATTTTGTACGATCCGTAATGCCATTTTATCCTGCATTTTCTCTACAGCAAAACCTGGATTGTCTTTTTTCACGATAAAGCCTTTTACTTCTCCGCTTTCCTCATCGCGTGCCCAAATAATTAAGATATCTGCAAAGGTGGCATTACCAATCCATTTTTTTTGGCCATTTAAAATCCATTTACCGGCTACCTTTTTACAGGTTGTGGTTAAACCGCCAGCAGCAGCTGAGCCAACTTCAGGTTCGGTTAATCCGAATGCACCAATAATTTTAAACTGCTGCATCAGCGGTAGCCACTGTTGTTTTTGTTCTTCTGATCCACATAAATAGATCGATCCCATGGCCAGGCCGCTCTGTACACCAAAAAAAGTAGAAATTGAAGTATCAATCCTGGCCATTTCCATCGCTAAAATACCTTCCATTAAATTCGATTTTCCCGGACAGCCATAACCTTTATAGGTTAATCCACAGATGTTGAGTTCGGCAAGTTTTGGGATAATTTCGAAGGGGAATTCAGCTTTGTTCCAGTAATAATTTACAATGGGTTTAACTTCCTTCTCTAAAAAAGCACGCACTTTTAACTGGAGTTCGCGGTCTTCATCTTTGAGCGCTTCATCGCCCAAATGGTAAAAGTCACCTTCAATGGGTGGTAATTCTTTCTTTTTACCTGAGCCACCCATCATTTTCATCATCCCATGGATTTGTTTATCATCCAAGCTTGATATAGTTTCGACCATTTTGGGTAAATCGACTTTTTTCGATAAAGCCTCTAACTTATCGAAATCTACATGTTTAAAAAGATTGTATGCGTTTTTGAGAGAAGAGAATATATTCGCCATTATTATTCGTTTCGAGAATAACAAACGAAGGGCGGTTTTGTTGGACTACGGGCTTTGTCATTCTGAGGGGTAATTTATGGTATAAAACCAATATGAATGATAGAGGATTTTATTGCTATGTTCTGGCTGGGAATCGTCATTGCGAGAAGGCTTTTTCAGCCGACGAAGCAATCTTACAACGATCGCTACTAGCGTGCGCATTAAGATTGCTTCGTACCTCGCAATGACGACCTTTCTTATGAGATCTGTCAATGGTAGGAACGAAGAATCTTTAACAGATGAAAAAGATGCTTTGTGACTCGCATGATAAGAGTACAAAAAAAAAAATGTTGTATTTGCGTTAGTGCATTTACGTGAAAGATTCTTCTCTGTGCTCAGAATGACAATTTTTTCTACTTTAAACCAAACAAATTATCTACACCCAGCAATTTCCTTGAAGTAAAACCCTCACCAAAAGTGGCACCAATGCTTTTACCAAATTCCCTTGAACGGCCAATTACGCTTTCGAAAAACTCAGGTGACGAAATATAAGTTTGCAAACCATCTACATCAGGATTATAAAACTGTGTTTTAAAAGCCTTAATCGATTCAATTTTCTTATCCATGTGATCAGAAATATCTACAATAATATCAGGCTTCAAGTATCTGTCCTGAATGTATTGCAACAACAACCTCGGGCGGTGAGCCTCTTGTTTAACACCATCTATCAACGTTTCTATTTTTGGCAAACCTGATAAAAAAACCGAATCATACACCAGGTCTCCTGCCCTTCCGTGATCAGGGTGACGGTCTTCCAGCGCATTGCTTAAAATAATTTCCGGTTGGTATTTCCTGATAACTTTAATCACTTCTAAACGGTGAAATTCATCATTCTGAAAAAACCCGTCCCTCATTCCTAAATTTTCGCGAACATGTAAGCCCAAAATTTTTGCAGAATCTGCCGCCTCTTCATCTCTTGTTTCTGCTGTACCACGTGTACCCAGTTCGCCTCTGGTTAAATCTACAATTCCAACTTTTTTACCAAGGGCAATATGTTTTAAAATTGTACCTGAACAGCAAAGCTCTGCATCATCGGGGTGCACGGCGATCACTAAAATATCTAACTTCATGATGTATTATTGGGTATTTTGGCTCAGCAGTTGCTGAATTTTCTTTTTAATTTTCGAACTTAACGGCTTGGTGAACGGCAAAAAATAATCTTCCAGTTCGCCATTCTTGTTCACGATGTATTTATGAAAGTTCCAACGGGGTTTCGAACTTAATTTTGTGTTTTGCTTTTTATCACTCAGGAACTGATAAAGTGGATGAGCATGTTCACCACGAACCATAATCTTTTCAAAAACAGGGAATTTTACACCGTGGTTGATCTCGCAAAAGGATGCGATATCAGATCCATTTAAAGGTTCCTGTTTTCCAAAATCATTTGTCGGAAAGCCCAGAATTTCAAAGTCAGGGCTATTAATCTCGTCTTTAAGTTGCTGTAATTCTTTTAACTGCGGCGTAAAACCACATTCTGATGCAGTATTCACAATTAAAATAACTTTGTTGCGGTAGGCTGATAATGGCTGCTCTTCGCCATTAATTTTCTTAACCTTAAACGAATAAATATTCGGAATGCGTTCCTGCATTATATGTTATTGATAAAATCCTGAAGTACGGATAATAGATTCTATATCCCTATCTGTATTTGGATCGTAAGTACTTTTTAAATTATGTCCTACCACGCGGGCAACAATCTGATAAGAAAATGCAGCGAAACCTCCTTTGGTTTGCTTTACTATATCGTACGTTGTTCTGCCCACTTCGCGGTCGATCAGTTTTGTTAAAATCTGACCTTGAGTAATCGTTAATTCTTTTATTTCGCGGTTAAACATGTCTTTAATTTCCTTATCACATTGTTTAACCAATTGTTTCTGTTCTTTTTTTTCAGGAGTCCGGGCCAAATCCTGCTCCAATTGCTCGTATCGGCGTTTTGCAAACAGTGCATAAGGCATTACTTTTAATACGTTATACCTTAAACGGTTGTAGGCAGCCTGTTCTGCCGGCGATTTCCAGATTCTGGCTGCGTAAATGTTAACCTCATTAAGTTGCATCCAGGGGATCATCACACCATTATCATTTGTTGAGGCTACTCTAATCGTATCGCTTTTACCCTTTTTGGGAAATACAGGTGCAGCAGGATCCTGGGCTCGTAGCGAAATGCTGCAAATCATTACAATACAAAGAAAAAAGAGCCCTTTAAATTTCATAAATTTATACTTTTACAAAGTTAGGTGTTATTTCATATATTAGTTGTTTCACAAAACTAATATAAGTTTTATTCATAAATAAGACGCAAATTTTTACGCAAAAAATACAAATGAAAACAGAGTTAGTGATTGATTTAGAGGCGGAAAAGCAAGAGATTCTAAAAAGATATAGGGCATTACTACGGGCAAGCAAATCTACTTTACAGAAGGGCGATAAAAAAGAAATCAGAAAAGCTTTTGATATGGCACTGGAAAGCCATAAAGATATGCGCCGTAAATCTGGTGAACCCTACATCTACCACCCTATCGCTGTCGCACAGATTGCTGCTGAAGAAATTGGATTAGGAACAACCTCAATAGTATGCGCCTTACTGCACGATGTGGTAGAGGACACCGACATTACTTTAGAAGATATTGAACGTGAGTTTGGTAAAAAAACTGCTAAAATTATTGATGGCTTAACTAAAATATCTGGCGTTTTCGACACCAATAGCTCTTTACAGGCCGAAAATTTCCGTAAAATGCTGCTTACCCTGGCGGATGATGTGAGGGTAATCCTGATCAAACTTGCCGATCGTTTGCACAATATGCGTACAATGGATTTTATGCCCCGCCACAAGCAGCTTAAAATCGCTTCAGAAACCATTTATTTATACGCTCCACTAGCCCACAGATTGGGTTTATATGCCATAAAATCAGAGTTGGAAGATCTTTCGATGAAATATCTTGATCCTGATACTTATAAGTTCATCGCTAAAAAATTAAATGAGAAAAAAGCAGAACGTGCTCTTTTCATCAAAAAATTCGTAGAGCCAATTGATGAAATTGTTCACGAACAAGGTTTAGTTGCCGATGTTTATGGCAGGCCGAAGTCAATCCACTCCATCTGGAACAAGATGAAAAAGAAAAATATCCCTTTCGAAGAGGTGTATGATCTTTTTGCCATCCGGATTATTTTGGATTCTGCACCTGAAAATGAAAAGGCTGATTGCTGGAAAGCTTATTCTATTGTTACCGATTTATACCGTCCAAATCCAGATCGTTTACGTGATTGGGTTTCGTCACCAAAAGGAAATGGTTACGAAAGTTTACACACCACGGTAATGGGTCCACGCGGACAATGGGTTGAGGTACAGATCCGTACCCAACGGATGAACGAAATTGCAGAGAAAGGTTTTGCTGCACACTGGAAATATAAAGAATCAAGCAACGATAACGGCCTGGATCAGTGGATCCAGAAAGTTCGCGAAATGTTGAGCAATCCAGAAGCCAATGCTTTAGATTTTCTTGACGATTTCAAGATGAATCTTTTCTCTGATGAGATTTTTATTTTCACGCCAAAAGGTGCTTTAATCCAGTTGCCTTTAGGCGCTACCGCATTGGATTTTGCTTTCGAGATCCATACCGATGTTGGCGCAACCTGTATCGGTGCGAAGGTTAACCATAAGCTGGTTCCGATTTCGTATAAATTACAAAATGGCGATCAGGTAGAGATTATAACCTCGAGCAAACAAACCCCAAAAGAAGATTGGTTAAACGTGGTGGTTACCGCCAAAGCCAAATCTAAAATTAAGTCATCTCTAAAAGAAGAAAAGCGGAAAATTGCTGAAAACGGGAAAGAAATCTTAGAAAGAAAGCTAAAGTCATTAAAAATCACTTACAACACAGACAACATACAAAAGCTTAGCTATTTCTTTAAGCTGCCTTCTACACAAGAGCTTTTTGTAAATGTTGCCTTGGGCAAAATCGAGCTGAAAGACATAAAAGAATACCTGTCTAGCGAGAAAGAGGTTGAAAACCGGAGCCCGGAGCGACCTGAAAATCTTTCGGTTGATGGAATCAAGAGTAAAATAAAAGGCGGAGAATCTGATATTTTACTGATTGGTGAAGATATGCAGCGTATTGATTATACCTTGGCAGCCTGTTGTAACCCCATTCCTGGCGACGATGTTTTTGGTTTCATCACCGTGAGTGAGGGTATAAAGATTCACCGTACGAATTGCCCAAATGCTGCACAGTTAATGGCCAATTATGGTTATCGTGTGGTAAAAGCAAAATGGAACAAACAACAGGAATTAACCTTTTTAACAGGCTTACGGATTGTTGGTATTGACGATGTCGGTTTGATCAACAACATTACCAGGGTTATCTCTACCGACTTTAAAGTAAATATGCGCTCGATTACTGTTGACACCAATGAGGGGATTTTTGATGGTTCGATTATGATTTTTGTAAACGATACCGAACACCTGGAAAACCTGATTAAAAATTTATTAAAAGTTAGAGGGGTAACCGGAGTAACAAGGTTTGATGCTTAATTAGTCGGAAGTCTGTAGTCCGAAGTCTAGATGCTAAGTTATATGCTATCTGCAGATTGAACTTCAGACCTCTGTCTTCCTGACCTATGACTTATTGCAACGATCAAACACTATAACAATCAATCAATTCCCAAATCTATGTAATCATTTCATCGGTGTAATCATTTTTCAAAACTATTTACCTACCTTTGAATGGAGTTTAAAAACTATGTCTGAACAAAAAACAAATGAGCTCGTTCGCAAGATTTTTGAGGCTTATTTAGAAAACAAAAATCTACGTAAAACACCAGAGCGTTTCGCTATATTGGAAGAAATATATTCAAGAAACGACCACTTTGATGTAGAAACCCTTTATATCCACATGAAAAACCAAAAGTACCGCGTAAGTCGTGCTACGGTTTATAATACATTGGAGTTATTGGTTTCCTGCGATTTAGTTACCAAACACCAGTTTGGTAAAAACATGGCACAATTCGAAAAATCTTATGGTTACCGCCAGCACGATCACGTGATCTGTATCGAATGTGGTAAAGTAGTAGAATTTTGCGATCCCCGAATCCACCAGATCCAAACCATGGTTGGTGATCTTTTAAAATTTGATGTTAAACATCATTCGTTGAATCTTTATGGTTTCTGCTCTGATTGCAGTATGGCCAGAAAAGTAAACGAAAGTGCAGCGACAGCCGCGAAAAGTGTAGAAAATTAAATCAATACAAATAAAACCAGCTTAATTTATTAAATAATGACGCAAGTAGATGTACTTCTCGGCCTGCAATGGGGTGATGAAGGAAAGGGAAAAATCGTTGATGTACTAAGTCCAAAATATGATCTTATTGCCCGTTTTCAGGGTGGCCCAAATGCCGGACATACTTTAGAGTTCGATGGCAAAAAATTCGTTCTAAATACAATTCCTTCAGGAATTTTTAACGAAAAAACCATGAACCTTATTGGTAATGGTGTAGTAATCGACCCTATTATCCTAAAAAGAGAGTTAGATAATTTAAAAAAAGCTGGTCATGATCCGGTTGCCGATGGCAAATTGGTGATTGCCCGTAAAGCACACTTAATTTTACCAACCCACCAATTATTGGATGCTGCTAACGAAGCACGCATGGGTAAAAATAAAATAGGATCAACGTTAAAAGGTATCGGTCCAACTTATATGGATAAAACCGGACGTAACGGTTTACGCGTTGGCGATACTACACTACCTGATTTCAAAGAGCGTTATGCTAAACTGGTAGAAAAACATACTGAAATTCTTTCTCATTACGAAGGTTTCGAATATGAATTAGCGGAAAAAGAAGCATCATTCTTTGAAGCAATCGAATTCTTAAAAACCATCCCTCACGTAGATAGCGAACATTATGTGAATGGTTTCTTAAAAGAAGGAAAAGCGGTTTTAGCTGAAGGTGCACAAGGAACATTATTGGATGTAGATTTTGGTTCATACCCTTTTGTAACTTCTAGTAACACTACAACTGCAGGTGCCTGTACTGGTTTAGGTATTGCGCCGAATAAAGTAGGAGCCGTTTATGGTATCTTCAAAGCTTATTGTACTCGTGTTGGTGGCGGCCCTTTCCCTACTGAATTAGATAATGAAGTTGGCGAAAATTTACGCGCTTTAGGTCACGAATTTGGCGCAACTACAGGTCGTGCCCGTCGCTGTGGCTGGATTGATCTTCCTGCATTAAAATATGCCATCATGTTAAACGGTGTAACCGAATTAATTATGATGAAAGCTGATGTTCTCGATACTTTTGATACCATTTATGCTTGTACACACTACGAATATAATGGCGAAACGATTGATTATATGCCATACGATATTATTTCAATTGAACCAAAACCAGTATTAAAAGCAATTGACGGTTGGGCTACTGATGTAACTAAAATTACTTCTGTAGATGAAATTCCAGCTAAATTGAACGATTATATTGCTTTCTTAGAAAAAGAATTAGAAGTGCCGATTAAATTCCTTTCGGTAGGACCAGATAGAGCACAAACGCTAGAATTACGTTAAAATACTCGATTCGTCATCAAGAATAAATTCTGTGACTGCCCATAAAGAAAAGCAATCCATAGCGGATTGCTTTTTTGTTTTTAGTTAATTATTATAAAAAAAATCGTCATTCCCGCGCAGGCGGGAATCTTAATTTAATAGGCTTTAGGATTACTTAACTATGCCTTACGTCATCTCGACTGAAGCTTAGCGAAACGGAGAGATCTATCTAAATAGATTTCTCGACTGCGTTGCACTCCGCTCGAAATGACGATTTATATGAATGAAAGTGCTATGAGAAAATCAATAAGCCGCTCCAAAAGATAAAAATTAATTTCTTACAATTACCATCTCTATTTTTACCTTTGCGGCAGCTTGAAAACCCCGCAAAACATATCCAATTTCAAACAAAAAGCATTACACTGGGCCAACCAGTTCGAAGTTTGTTGCTTTTTAGATTCAAACAACTACAAAGATGCTTATTCAGCTTACGATTTCATTATCGCGGCCGGTGCTTACGCTGAACTAAAATGTGGAGCAGGAAATGCATTTGATCAGCTAAAAAGTTTTCATTCTCAATACCAGCAATGGATTTTCGGCTATTTCAGCTACGATTTAAAAAACGAAACCGAAGATCTTCAATCTAATCATCCTGATGGATTAAATTTTGCTGATTTATACTTTTTTGTTCCAAAATACCTGATTGCTTTTAAGGATGGTAAAGCCGAAGTTCTCCTTGGTAATCTGTCAGTTTTAGGGGAGATTGAATCTTATTCTATTGAAGACAACAAACCATCAAAAGCCATACAAATTTCACAAAGATTATCGAAAGATCAATATATTCATAAAGTTGAAGCTTTAAGAAGTCACATTCTAAAGGGAGACGTTTATGAAGTCAATTTCTGCCAGGAGTTTTTTGCAGAAAATGCCGAAATAGATCCGGTTCAAACTTTTGATGCCTTAAATAAGGTTTCTCCCACTCCTTTTGCAGGTTATTTTAAGGTTTATGGCAAATATATTTTATCTGCCACACCAGAAAGATTTTTGTGCAAACGAGGATCGAAACTTACCTCACAGCCCATTAAAGGCACTGCCAGAAGAAGCATAGATCAGGCGGAAGATGAAGCCATAAAACTGCAGCTTAGAAACGACATTAAAGAACAGGCAGAAAATGTAATGATTGTTGACCTGGTACGCCACGACCTTACCAAATCGGCCGTTAAGGGTTCTGTTAAAGTCGACGAATTATTCGGCATTTACAGCTTCCCGCAGGTGCACCAGATGATTTCTACCATTAGCTGTGACCTAAATCCAGAAGTCAATCTTATTGATGCCATTAAAAATGCGTTCCCGATGGGTTCCATGACGGGGGCTCCAAAGGTTAAAGCCATGAAATTGATAGAAGAATACGAAGTCACCAAAAGAGGAATATATTCCGGCTCTTTTGGCTGCATTAATCCTGATGGTGATTTCGATTTTAACGTGGTAATCCGCAGCATCTTGTATAATGCCGATTCCAAATATTTATCTTTTCAGGTTGGAGGAGCGATTACCTACCAAAGTAATGCGGCTTCAGAATATGAGGAGTGTTTATTGAAAGCCAGTGCGATATTGAAGGTATTGGGAGGTTAATTGGTTCATTAGTTCAATTGTCATAGTTCACTTGCCATCCATTTCATTAGCCAGTTTGTCATTCTGAACGCAGTGAAGAATCTTTTTATTTCTTGCTGTATCCTCTCGTAATCGTTTTACACTTTCGAATTGCAAATTCTTCGTAAACTCAGAACGACAAATTTTCGGCAAACAAAAGAGGTGGAATGCTCTGCATCATGCAAAACCTTCCACCTTTCTACTTTCAAGCCTTCTACCTTATTTCTTATAATACTGTTGTGCTTCAGGTAAATATTTTTGAATTTGTGCAATACGTGTAGCATCACTTGGGTGAGTGCTTAAAAATTCAGCCGGCTTTTGGGCTCCTGCAGATGCAGCCGACATTCTATTCCAGAAACTGGTCGCATTTTGCGGATTATATCCGGCCATGGCCATAAAAATCAAGCCTAAACGGTCGGCTTCTAATTCTTGATTACGGCTAAATTTCAACATGGCAACTGGTGTACCAACGCCATATAAGGTATTAAAAATAGATTGAGTTTTCGGATTTTTAGATAAAGCAACTCCCGCTGCTGCACCAACACCCTGGGCAACCATCTCTTGCGACATCCTTTCTGCTGAGTGACCTGCTATAGCATGCGCGATCTCGTGTCCCATCACCGTCGCTAAACCGGCATCATCCTGGGTAACAGGCAAAATACCGGTATAAACCACGATCTTCCCTCCTGGCATACACCATGCATTTTTCTCGTTGTTTTGTACCACATTTACTTCCCATTGGTAATCTGCGATCAAATTACCATAGTTATTGCTGTTCATATATGATTTTACAGCTGTAATTAACCTGCTTCCAACGGTTTTCACTTTTAAGGCCTGGGCATTTGAAGCAGGTAAAACGGTAGACTTATTTTCTGTCAAAAAGGTACTATAGGCTTGGAATGCCATTGGCAAAACCTGATCGTTACTTACCAGATCAAATCGACTACGTCCTGTTAAAGGAACAGTAGAACAGGAGTTAAATAATAAGATCCCAGCAACACTTGCTGTTAAAAATAACTTTTTCATAAATGCGTTTTTAAATGATTAGTAATACTTATAGGTAGAACCGATGATTAAACAGTAAGCCTATAAATAAGTTTTAAAGAAATGTGTTTTGTTAATTAATCAGTCTTCTTCCTAAACAAATACACTTTAGACTCTTTGCCTTTCAGCAATCTTTCGAGATTTTTTTGGTGCGTAACTAAGATTAAAATACAAACCACCATGCCATAAAGCACTTCAGATTTGATGGAAACCTGAAACAAAAAAACTACACTTAGCGGAAAAGTAAATCCGGCACAAATAGAGCTTAGTGAAACATATTTAGTTAACAGCAATACCACTACAAAAACCAGAACACAAAGCATAGATGCTTCGAAGTTAACTGCTAAAATCATTCCAAAAAGTGTGGCTACCCCTTTTCCTCCCCTGAAACCCGCAAAAACAGGAAATAAATGTCCCATTACCGCAGTTACACCCAGGGCGAGTTGGTAGTTAACAAAAACAACTGAATTTTGTGGTCCGGTTACCGACATGCCGATGAGATAGGCCAGATTGGTCGCAGTATAACCTTTGGCAATATCAATGATCATAACAGCAATTCCGGCTTTTTTGCCCAATACCCTAAAAGTATTGGTTGCGCCAGCATTGCCGCTTCCGTATTCCCTTACATCAACTCCATAGAATGCCTGACCAAGCCATACGGCTGTTGGTATAGATCCAAAAAGGTAAGCAATTAATAACGCGCTGAGAGAATAAACCGTAACCATAGCCTACAATGATACAAAAAATAAGCTTTCAATTTTATAGCAAATCACTTTAGTATGCTTTTAAACTCATATCCAGGCTTTTCACAGAATGTGTAAGTGCGCCCATCGAAATAAAATCTACTCCACAAGCTGCATATTCTGCAACATTCTCTTCGGTAATTCCTCCGGAAGCTTCTGTAATAAATTTCCCGTCGATTAATGCAACGGCAGCCCTTAAGTTTTCAAAACTAAAATTATCAAGCATAATGCGATCTACACCACCAATAGCCAAAACCTGGGATAACTCCTCTAAGTTCCTAACCTCAATTTCGATCTGTAGTGATTTATTCTGACTGATCAGATATTTTTGCGTAGCGGTAATGGCGTTTGAAATCCCTCCTGCATAATCTACGTGATTATCCTTGATTAAGATCATATCATATAAACCAATGCGGTGATTTACACCACCACCAATCCTAACTGCCCATTTTTCTAAATAACGCAAACCGGGAGTAGTTTTACGGGTATCTAAAATCTTGGTTTTAGTAGTTTTTAACAGTGAAACAATACGATGAGTTTTGGTAGCAATACCACTCATACGCTGCATGCAGTTTAAAACCAATCGTTCTGCTATTAAAATAGCATGTGTACTTCCAGCAACGGTTAAAGCAATATCGCCTACTTTTACAGCAACACCATCCTGTAGCAATACATCAACTTTCAGTCCGGCATCAACCTCCTTAAAAATCTCAAGGGCCAATTCAATTCCAGCTAAAACACCATCTTCTTTGATAATCAGTTTTGCTTTTCCCTGCGTTCCTTTTGGAATTGTTGAAAGTGAAGTATGATCTCCATCACCAACATCTTCGGTAAGGGCATTTTTTATGAATTGATGTATAAGTTGAGTATCCAAAATATAGGTTTTATGCCGCAAAAATAAGAATTATTTATTAGCAGGCAATTTACTGAAAGGTTAAAGTGAATTTGTTAATATCAGAAGTTTCCATCTTACGCGACTTATAAAGTTGGCAAGGCATAGCGTTGGCAAAATCCGTAAGTTCTGGATAGCCAATTAATCCTTAGCAGGTTCAATTCTTAATTCAGTAATTGAAAAGCTGGTATTGAATTTTTTCATGGTAACAGAAACCCTGAAGGTTTCTTTAGCAGTACTCAAAATAATTACGCCAAAACGATAATTTGGATTTGTGTTGATTTTATGAAAAATACTTGTTTTTACCGGAGGATGTTTAATGAAAAAATCTCTCAAAATTTGTTCACCCTGTGCTTTTGAGTATACATCTTCTTCATCAACAATGATAAGTTCGATGGTTGAGGCGAAACTTTTAGCAATTTCTTTTGAGTTGCCAGCTTTAAAATACGAAGATAAATCATCAATTATATCTGCCTGAATGGCTGTAGGGTAATATAATGAGGATAAACTAATAACGAGTAAAAATAAGCTCCGGATCATTTCTGTATTTTATACAGAACCCTATAGCTAAAATTATGCCATTAGCATATCAAAAAAAGGATTTCTTCATTTGTATAAGCATCAATAAAGTTATATTTGCCATATAAACAAAACACTAAACCATGTTATACATGAAAATGTTTTGATTTGGATCAATAAATTTTACAATAAAAATGGTAAACGATAAAAAACTCGCACTTATAATCCTTGATGGCTGGGGCTACGGAAAACAAGATAATTCTGATGCTGCATATGCTGCCAATACTCCTTTTTTCGATTCATTATTACAGAAATACCCAAATTCCAGGCTTGAAGCATCTGGTGAAGCAGTAGGCTTACCAGCCGGACAAATGGGAAATTCAGAAGTTGGACACATGAACTTAGGCGCAGGTAGAGTAGTTTACCAGGAGCTTGGAAGAATCAACAAGTCGATTACCGACAGGGAATTGCACCACAACCCGGTTTTGGTAAGTGCATTCGATTATGCTAAGCAGCATAATAAAGCAGTTCACTTCATTGGCCTGGTTTCAAATGGCGGGGTACATGCTCATATCGAACATTTAAAAGCTTTATGCGATGCCGCAAATGAAGCTAATGTACCAAACACCTTTGTACATGCTTTTTTGGATGGCCGTGATACAGATCCAAACTCTGGTCTGGGCTTTATTACTGATCTGGAAAACCATATCCAAAACACTAATGCTAAACTAGCAACCATGGTTGGCCGTTACTATGCTATGGACCGCGATAACCGTTGGGAGCGCGTTAAACAAGCTTATGATGTAATGGTAAATGGAATTGGCGAAAAAACCCAGGATGCTTTAGCTGCAATCAAAAAATCGTATGCCGATGGCGTAACTGATGAGTTTTTAAAACCAATAGTATTAACACAAGAAGATGGTACTCCGGTAGCGACCATTCAAAATGATGATGTGGTAATCTGTTTCAATTTCCGTACAGACAGAGGGCGCGAGATTACAACAGCATTAACACAGAAAGATTTCCCGGAGCAACAAATGCATAAACTACCATTGTATTATGTTACCATGACAACCTACGATGAGAGCTTTGAAAAGGTAAATGTAATTTTCACTAAAGATGATTTAATCCAGACCATCGGTGAAGTATTGGCCAACAATAATAAAAACCAGATCCGTATTGCTGAAACTGAAAAATATCCTCATGTTACCTTTTTCTTCTCTGGCGGAAGAGAGGCTGAATTTGCCAATGAGAAACGCATCTTAATTCCTTCACCGAAAGTAGCAACTTACGACCTTCAACCTGAAATGAGTGCTGCAGGAATTACCGATGCCATTACCAAAGAAATGGAAACAGGATGGGCTGATTTTATTTGTTTAAACTTTGCCAATCCAGATATGGTTGGACATACAGGCGTTTTTGAAGCGGTAGTAAAAGCGGTTGAAACTGCAGATAAATGTGCTGAAACCGTGGTAAACAAAGGTTTGGAAAATGGTTATTCGTTTATCCTTTTAGCCGATCATGGAAACTCAGAATTTATGGTAAATGGGGATGGATCTGCCAATACTGCGCATACCACCAACCTGGTACCTTGTATTCTAATAGATAAAGACTATAAAACCATTGCAGATGGTAAATTAGGCGACATTGCCCCTACTGTTCTGAAAATATTAGGTGTAACTATTCCAGCTGAAATGACAGGAAACGTTTTAGTATAATGGTTAAAAAACTTTTTATCCCGGTATTTGCTTTGGCATTATTTTCCTGCAACCAGCGAAAAGAAGCTGAAGCAAATACCAGTTTAAGTTATTTCGATGTTAAGGGTTATTTCGGAAAAGAAATTTCACGCCTGCAGCGTTTAAATCCAGATGTAGATAAAACGGCGAGTATAAACGGAATAGCGGAACATAAAAAAGCCAAAATTACCGATTGGACAAAGGAACTTGCAATTTTTATTAATGCCGATATCAATAAAACCTCCTGGAAAGGTAGTTTTAAAACTAAAGAACAGGATGGAGTTGATATTTACACTTCCGATAATAAGAAAATCCCTGTCAAGAAGATTTCTATAACCTGGAAAGGCCAGAAAGCAGGTAAAATAGAGATTATAATCAATAATAAAAATATCTTATACCAATCTAAGGATACTTTAATCTACTGCCCTGATAGCTTATATGAAATCAAAAAACAGCAGAAAATCAGATTGCTAAAGGAAAAAAAGTATTCCGTTATTGGAAAACTGAAATAAAAAAAAATGGGATCCGAAAATATTCAGGCCCCATTTTTTTTAAAGGATGTATTTTATTTGAGGCTAGCAATCTGCGCCTTATCGTAAGTTACCCAATCAACAATATCTTTTCTTAATGGCTGCAAGGTTAATACCTTCTGAAAATCAGCGATAGAGTTATTGAACAAAGCTACACAAGCTGCTTTTTCTTCTTTTTTCTTTGCTTTAAAAGATCTGAAAATTGCATAATCCTTGTAAGCTAAGCCCCGGTTCTGAAACATCTGTACATCTTCATCACCATTAATTTCAATGGCTTTTGTAAAATCTTTGAGAGATGCCAGATAAAAGTTTTCGCGCATGGTATTTAACGATTCTTTTGGATCGTTAGCTATTTTCAACCTTGCGATACCACGATAGTAGTAAGCGGAAACCGCTGCAGGTTTGATGTTTAATAACCGGCTGTAAGTGGCAATACACTTCTCGTATTCGCGATTTTGGAAGTACGAATATCCAAGCATCTGGAGTACGTTTGCATTATCAGGAGTTTTAGTATCTGCTTTTTCTAATTGTGTAGCCGCAGTTTTATAATCACCTTTCATCATAGCCTGCATGCTTCTTTCGTAATTGCTTTGCGCAAAACTACTCGTTGATGTAAAAATAATTAACCCTAAAATCGCCTTTTTAAAATAGTTCATGTATGAGTAATAAGTTAACAAATCTAACGCCTAACCGAATTTTATAGGAGGAATTTTTTGCAATATAATCCTATTCTGATAATTTAAAAGTTTTTAATTTTCTTTCATTCACACCAGGTGCCCTAAACATTAGCTTAAACGCTAAAAAATGATTAATATGATATTGGCGAAAATATTTATATTTTTCTGCCTTTTTAACATAAGATTAATATTATTTTCATTTTGGCACAAGAGTTGAATTTATTAAGCGAATACCAAAATTAAACAAATTGAATACGATCAAACTGCCAGTTTGTCGTTAGCGGAAAATGTGATAATGAGTAAACAAGATATATTTGATTTCCATACAGCAATGCCAATTATAAATGAAGATACAGAGTTTTTTCCTTTAATGTCTCAACAAGACGAAGAGGAAATGAACAATGAGGAAACACCCGAAACGTTGGCCATATTGCCTTTGCGAAACACAGTTTTATTTCCAGGAGTAGTTATTCCGATTACAGTTGGAAGAGATAAATCGATTAAGCTAATTAAGGAAGCTTACAAAGGGAATAAGATTATTGGTGTGGTGTCTCAAAAAGACGTTTCTATTGAAGATCCCACTTTTGAGCAGCTTAACACAGTTGGTACTGTTGCCAACATTATTAAGTTGTTGCAGATGCCTGATGGGAATACGACTGTAATTATCCAGGGTAAACAACGCTTCAGTTTAATTGAAGAGGTGCAGAATGAACCTTATATCAAAGCGGTTGTTAAAAAGTTCGAAGAGCAAAAACATAAGGCGGATAAGGAGTTCAAAACATTAATTGCTTCTATACGCGAGATGTCTGCACAGATTATCCAGCTTTCACCAAATATTCCGAGCGAAGCCAGTATTGCACTAAAAAACATTGAGAGCAATTCATTTTTGATCAATTTCATTTCATCAAATATGAATGCCGAAATGGCCGATAAGCAAAAAATCCTTGAAATGGATAAATTGCAGGAAAGAGCGCAAAAAGTAATGGAACTCTTAATGGTCGAATTACAGATGCTGGAGCTGAGAAATCAGATCCAATCAAAAGTGCGTACCGATTTAGATAAACAGCAACGCGATTATTTCTTAAATCAACAGCTAAAAACCATCCAGGAAGAACTGGGCGGAAATTCTGCTGATTTAGAATTCGATGCTTTACAGGAAAGGGCTAAAAAGAAAAAATGGACCCAAGCCGTTGCTGATCATTTTGATAAAGAAATAGATAAGTTAGGCAGAATGAATCCTGCTGCACCTGATTATTCGGTTCAGTTAAATTACTTAGAGCTACTATTAGATTTACCCTGGAGCGAGTTTACAAAAGATAATTTCGACCTAAAAAGAGCACAGCGCATCTTAGATAAAGATCACTTTGGTTTAGAAAAAGTAAAGCAACGTATTATCGAATACCTGGCTGTGCTAAAACTAAAACGCAATATGAAAGCGCCTATTTTATGTTTGGTTGGCCCTCCGGGAGTTGGTAAAACATCTTTAGGAAAATCAATTGCAAAGGCATTAGGCCGTAAGTATGTACGTATGGCATTAGGTGGTATCCGCGATGAAGCAGAGATTCGTGGTCACCGTAAAACTTATATCGGTGCCATGCCGGGCCGTATTATTTCATCGATTAAAAAAGCCGGAGCAGATAACCCTGTTTTTGTTTTGGATGAGATTGATAAAGTAGGTACTGATCACCGTGGCGATCCATCATCAGCTTTGCTGGAGGTTTTAGATCCTGAGCAAAACAATGCTTTTTATGACCATTATGTAGAGGTGGATTACGATTTATCAAACATCTTATTTATTGCCACAGCAAACTCTTTAAGTACCATACAGCCTGCTTTGTTAGACCGTATGGAGATTATTGAGGTGAACGGATATACGATTGAAGAGAAAATAGAGATTGCAAAAAAATACCTGTTACCAAAACAGAAAGAGAATCACGGTTTGCAAACTAAAGATATCTCCATTAAACCTGCGCTGATCGAAAAAGTGATCGAAGATTATACAAGAGAATCGGGTGTGCGTGGCTTAGAGAAAAAAATCGGCTCTTTGGTACGTGGCGTGGCCACTAAAATTGCTATGGAAGAGGCCTATGAGGTAAACTTAAGTAATGACGATGTTGAGCGTATTTTAGGCGCCCCGATTTATGATAAGGACTTGTACGAGGGCAATGAAGTTGCCGGGGTAGTAACAGGTTTAGCCTGGACAAGTGTTGGAGGTGATATTTTATTTATTGAATCGAGTTTAAGTCCCGGGAAAGGAAAATTAACCTTAACCGGTAACCTCGGGGATGTAATGAAAGAATCGGCAGTAATTGCTTTGGCTTATCTACGCGCCCATGCAGCTGAATTTGGTATAGACTACACTTTATTTGACAATTGGGATGTTCATGTTCACGTGCCTGCAGGTGCTACACCAAAAGACGGACCATCTGCTGGGGTAACAATGCTTACCGCATTAACTTCGGCATTTACGCAACGTAAGGTAAAACAACATTTAGCTATGACTGGTGAGATTACTTTACGCGGAAAGGTGCTTCCTGTTGGTGGAATTAAGGAAAAAATTCTTGCGGCAAAAAGGGCAAACATTAAAGAAATTATCCTTTGCAAAAGCAATCGTAAAGATATTTTAGAGATTAAAGAAAGTTACATTAAAGATTTAACTTTTCACTATGTAACCGAAATGAGCGAAGTAATTGAATTGGCATTAACTAAAAATAAGGTAAAAAAACCTATAGATCTGAGCGTTAAAATTGCTCCGATTGTAAACTAATTGCTAATTCTTTTGGATTAACGGTCAAAAATCCAATTACAATAAATACTTTTATAGCCCAGGTAAATTGCCTGGGCTTTTTTATGAGATCATTTTTATTCACCATAGTTTTCTGTTCGGTTGTTTCAACCAGTTTCGCCCAATCTTTTAAAAACGAATTCGGTTTTAAAACTGAAAACGATGCTTATCTGGCTACATTAAATGATCGATACTATACGAATGGGTTATTTATTTACTTCCGTCATGCCATTAATACGGAAAATCTATCCGATAAGATCGAAAAGAAAACCTACGAAATTTCTGCCGGGCAAAAAATGTATACGCCCTATTGGGGTCAGGTACCGAATAAAGCAGATCAGGACAGGCCTTTTGCAGGTTACCTTTATGCTGGTGGTGCTTATTCGGTTTTCTATAAAAATGAAAGTGTTTTAAAAACAAGTGTAGAATTGGGAACTGTTGGTCCCAACTCACTTGCTCAAACCGCACAACGTTTCCTCCATAAAACTGTAGGTTTTTATACTCCTGCAGGCTGGGATTACCAGATTAAAAATGAACTGGCCGTAAACTTTGCCGCAAATTACAGCAAGTTACTTTTTAGACCTGAAGATCCCATTGTCGATATCAGTGCTCAGGGTTATGCCAATTTAGGGACAACTTTTTCAGGGCTAGGCGCCTCGGTTTTATTTAGGGCAGGTAAAATCAATCAATTGTTCAATAGTGCTTACCATAATGCGGTAATTGGAAATTCGAAAACAAAAAGCCTAAACAATTCAGAGTTTTTCTTTTACGTTAAACCGCAGCTAAACTTTGTTGCCTATGATGCCACCATACAGGGAAGCCTTTTCAATAACAACAGTCCGGTAACATTTGGTGTAAAGCCAATCGTTTTTGAACAACAGTTTGGCGTAAATTATAGTTCGAAGCGATTTACAGCTGATTTTAATGTGATTTTTAAAACGAAAGAGGTTAAAAGTGTAGCCAAGGCACAGAATTATGGTGGTTTGAGTTTATACTACAGGTTTGGGAAGAGTTAGATAATTGTTAATATTGTTTTATTGTTAGATATTCATTGCTTACTGCAAATCGCCTGATGTAAACCATATTTAGTTACTAATTTACAGCGCATGAAAAAAATAATCCTTTTTATCATTTTGTTTTTCATAATCGGTGCGACTATTTACAATTTATATCCCGAACAAAAACTCCCACTAAATACCGAAATTGATTACATTATTGTAAAAAAATCTGATCGGCAGCTATTGGCTTACGCGAAGCACAAGCTGATCAAAACATACAAAATTTCTTTAGGTGATAATCCCGTGGGCCATAAGGAATTTGAAGGTGACGAAAAACACCAGAAGGGTTTTATATCATCAACGCGAAAAACCCAAATAGCGGCTACCATAAAAATCTTGGAGTATCTTATCCAAATAAAGAAGATATTGCCAAAGCTAAAGCCCTGAATAAATTACCTGGTGGCGATATTAAAATACATGGAATTCGAAATAAATTAGGCTTTATCGGTAAGTTTCAACGATTTTTCGATTGGACAAATGGCTGTATGGCACTAACCAATAACGAAGTAGACGAATTGTTTTATGCTGTAAATATTGGAACTAAAATAGAAATCAGGCCTTAAATTTATTTTGGATTTGAGAGAATAGGTTATACAATAAAGGGCAATTAAATTGCCCTTTATTGTATCTATTTAATTTGTCAGTTTAACCACCTTAGCGGCATAGTACTGATCGAGGTAAGCTTTTACTTCAGCCTTTTTAGCTGCATCATCAATAAAGTTATATAATGGGGTCAAACCATCATCCGAAGCGCCTATAAAAGTTGCTTTATCCTCTGTAGTAGAAGCAACCCAATTGTTAAGGTTCACAATAACTCTGTTATTTATGGTTTCGGGCTTTAATTTGCTAATATCACCTCCTGTTGAACTATAATAGATCTGGGCAGAAGTATTATCATTTAAATTGCGTAGGATAGGCTCATCCAGGTAGCCGGTAGGCAAGCCAAATGTCCTTTTTAACGTATAACGAAATCCTTCCATAATAATCGCCCCCCGTCTCTCGTTCTGAGGTGCTTCTGCCTGGTAAACAACGTCAAATTTAGAACCTATTTTTATGTTTGTTAAAACATGTGTTCCATATTTACTAACAAGTTCCTGAGCAGATAATAAAGTAATATCTCTCTTAAAATCTGCTGTTAAAAATTTATTTACAGACTGGTCGTAATAAAACTTATATATCTTCCAGGTTATGTAATACGAATAGTGCCCGTAAACATATTTTTTATTAGTAGCATCCGTTCCTGGAAATACCTGATTAATGGTATTTCCAAAGAGTTTTAAACCCTTGGTTGCGTTATATGAATTAGAGAATTTTGTTGATAAATCAACGGCACTTTCAGCCTGAGTAGTCCTCCACGAAGATTGTGTACCTCTTATAAAAATAACGTTATATGTTCTGTCAGCATCATAAGCAGAAATATCGACTACATTGCCTCTTACAGAAGCCAGATCATTAAACTTATCTGTAACATCATATCCGAACCCTAAAAAATTGAAGGTTGCAGGTGGTGGATATACAGGTTGAGTATCCTGGGTTGCTCCCTTAACCGTATAGGCAATATCAGGGGATAATTTTTCTTCTGGAACAGGATTTGGAATTTCTTCGGGATTTTTCTTGCAGGCAGCAAGTGTAGCCATAAAGGCCAGCGCTAAAATAGTTCTTTTCATTTGGTTTAATTATTTGTGTGTGCTCACCTGTGTCAATTTTGGTGCCACTTAAACAATAAATTCAGGTATTTGAATATGGTTTATCAAAAGGCAAATCAAAACAACTAAAAGACAGCAACAGTATAACCATAAATCATTATAGATCAATTACTTTTCTGTTTTTCTTCTTTTCAGCTGTTGAGGCTTTATTTTTTAGTCGCTTTTCGATAACGCCTTTGGGAATTTTAGTGGGTTTTCTTTTTTTCTGAACGGTTAGTGACCGCTTTAATAAATCGATCAGTTTTGCAATGGTTTTTTCTTTGTTTAAAAGCTGGCTTCTATCTTCCTGCGAAACAATATGCAAGAGTCCTTCAGAATCTAAGCGATTCTCCAGTTTTTCCTTTAACAGTGTTTTCTCCTCATCGCTGAAATGCTCAAAGGCATCAATATTAAAAATGAGTTCTACCTTACTTGAAACCTTGTTTACGTTTTGACCGCCTTTGCCACCACTTCTGGAAGTTTTGAAAGTAACAGAACGTAAAATTTCTTCTCTTGTAGGTAACATGCAGCAAAAGTAATAATTTGGAATTTAACAAAAAACACATCCAGCAAATCAATGTTTTAGCAATACCTTGTTTATAATCCATCTTTATGTCCAAAAAATTCAGCATTCTGTTTCTATTTTTTACCTTTGCGCTACGATGAAGAAAAACCTGGTAATAGCAATAGATGGCTATTCATCTTGCGGAAAAAGTACATTAGCGAAAGCGCTGGCTAAAAAATTAGGTTTCATTTATGTAGATAGCGGGGCGATGTACCGTGCCGTAACCCTATATTTCTTAAGGAATAACATCGATATTACTGATGATGCTAAAGTTGTTGATGCTTTACAGCACATTGAACTGAATTTCCACTCCCGCGATTATGAATCGCACATTACCCTTAACGGCGAAGAAGTTTCAGATGAAATCCGTCTAATGCCTGTTTCTGAAAATGTAAGTGAGGTTTCAGCACATAAAATTGTCCGCCACGAAATGGTGAAACAACAGCAGCGCATGGGAAAATCGAAAAATATCGTAATGGATGGCCGGGATATCGGCACTACCGTTTTTCCTGATGCACCGGTAAAATTCTTTATGACAGCTGATCCAAAAATCAGGGCTGAGCGTAGATTTAAGGAACTGGAAAGCAAAGGCAATAACGAAACTACGTTAGAAGAGGTTTTTGAAAACCTTGCACACCGTGATTATGCGGATACCACCCGCAAGGAAAGTCCGTTGGTTAGGGCTGATGATGCCATCATTTTAGATAATACCGATCTTACACAGGAAGAACAATTGGATTTTGCGCTGGAGAAAGTTAATCCGTTTTTGGTTCATTAAGCAGTAGGTCATTAGTTCATTGGTCAATGGTTTAGTAGTTGATGGCCATATTGGTTATTGCGAAGCGACGAAAAATATTACAAAGGTTTGGTTAACTCGTTAATTGTCTAAATCGATTAACTGACACCCAAGCTATGAACTATCTAACTACTGGCCCTTCGACTCCGCTACCATTGACAGGACACCAATAGAAAGGTCGTCATCTTGACTGTAGCGCAGCGAAATGGAGAGATCTATCCAAATAGATTTCTCGACTGCGTTGCACTCCGCTCGAAATGACGGTAACTCGAGGGGATTTTTATGAAATAAATTAACCCTCAGAGTGACATACCGAGGGAAGAATTGATTTTTTTAATCTACTTGAGTCTATTAGCTACCAGACTATCAACCATGAACTATCTGGCTATCAAACTTTGACTTCAGAAAAAAATTCATATTTTTAGCACATAACCCAAATGTTGCTATGAAATTAAAATCAATTTACCTTACTGTATTATTTCTATCCCTTTTTATTTTAAATGTAAATGCCCAAAAAGGCTGGATCAATCTCTTTAACGGAAAAGATTTAAAAGACTGGAACATTAAAATTGCAAAACACGACTATAAAGAAAATTATGCCAACACATTCCGTGTAGAAAACGGTGTAATGAAAGTAAGTTATGATGGATACAATGAATTTGACCAACAATATGGTCATATCTTCTATAAAAAACCATTTTCGGCTTACCTATTAAAAGTAACCTATCGTTTTGTTGGCGAACAGGCTAAAGGTGGCGAAGGCTGGGCAACCCGAAACAGTGGTGCCATGTTACATTGCCAGGATCCGGCAACGATGTTAAAAGACCAGGATTTTCCGATTTCTATCGAAGGACAGATTCTAGGAGGAGACGGAGAACACGAACGCCATACCAGCAACGTATGTACGCCAGGAACGCTGATTAACTATAACGGTAAATTGTTTACGCCACACTGTTTAGATTCTAAATCGAAAACCTATGCAGGCGACCAATGGGTGACTGCAGAATTTTTAGTCTTAGGTGATTCTGTTATCAAACACATCATAGCAGGCGAAGTGGTTTTAGAATACACTAAACCTCAAATTGGTGGCGGCAACGTCTCTAACTTCGACCCGAAAGTTAAAATAGATGGTAAAGCATTAACATCAGGTTATATATCATTACAAAGCGAAAGCCATCCGATAGAATTTAAAACGGTAAAACTTTATGATTTAGAAGCCTATATGAAAAATAAGGCCAAACTGGATAAAGTATTGGCTAAAATATTAAAAGAGTAAACCATATTACTACTTAGTTGTTGAATGGTGATGTAAAAACATTACACCTAAATTTATATGATGCTCAACACCCGTTTATTTACTCCCCTTGCCCTGCTATTCTTTCTTTTAGTTACCAATATTACTTTTGGGCAAACTGCTTACAAAGTAAAAGACATCCCGGATCCTAAAAAAAATGGAGGTGGTTATGTAAGTGACCCTGATAAAATACTGGGTACCAATGCGGTTTCAGAGCTCAATAGTACCATCTCCGATTTCGAGAGTAAAACCAATGTGCAAGTGGCAGTGGTAGTAGTTAACGATTTCGACCATGATAAAGAGGATTTCGACTTTGCTTATGAGCTGTTCAATACCTGGGGAATAGGTTCAAAAACCAGTAACAATGGTTTATTGTTGTTTATTTCAAAGGAGCGCCGTAAATACAGGTTTATTACGGGTACTGGTGCAGAAGGTGTTTTACCTGATGTAAAACTTAAACATATTGCCGAGCAGCAGCTTATACCAGCTTTTAGAGAAAATGATTTTGCCACCGGAATTACCAATACCATTAATGCCATTGGCGAGGTTATTTTAAAACCTGAACATAAATCGGAGCTCAACCAATTGTTTACTCAGCAAGAAAGTGGTAATGATTTAGAAGATTTCTTACTACCTACCGGGATAATCATCCTGCTTTTTTGGGGTGCATTCAAAATTTTAAACCGGCAGGCTAAAATTGCTACAAAATATAAATCCAAGTCAGATGGAAACCAATATGAAAAGATTGGAAAAGGCTGTGCGGTGGCTATGATGATCACTTTTGTAACTGGCTTTATATTTTTCTTTTTTGGTGGACTGGAATTAGTTAAAAAAATAAGGCCAAAAGATGTTCCGATTATTCTGTATGTTATTTTGGCTCTTGTACTTTTCGGCAGATACCTTTTCCACATTTCATCATTGCGAAAAATACACAATGACGATAAAAACTTTTTTAATTCGGTAAGTAGCTTTCATAAAAAGAATTTTTGGCTAATCATTTTTTCTCCCCTTATTTTAATCAACATTATCATCTATTTATTTAAAAGTGTTAAGAACATTAACCGATTTAAAGCAGTGCTGGATAGTAAGGGCCAGGAAATGCTGCGTTTAGATAGGGATATCAATATTGAAGGCGAACCTTTTTTAACAAAGGGCCAACGTAAAGAGGAAATAGTAAAAGCTTATGATTACGATATCTGGGAAAGTGCCGACCATAAAGAACATATCATTAAGGCATGGCCTGCAGAAAACTACAATAGCTATACTGAATGCCCGGATTGTTACTTTAGAACTTACAAACTAAATAAACGCATAACCACAAGAGCGGCAACCTACAGCCATGAAGGCCAGGCAAAACTGATAAATGAATGCAGTTTTTGCAAAAAAACAGAATTTATAAGATGGATTACACTGGCCATGCTGGTGGAATCGAGTTCTTCATCAAGTTCCTCTTCATCAGGCAGCAGTTCATCTTCTTCGTCATCAAGCAGTAGCTGGGGCGGCGGCAGTAGCAGCGGTGGTGGTACAGGTGGAAGTTGGTAGTTTGGTTTAATGTTTTATAAGGTAAGTTAACCTCCATAAAGTTTTTTTTGGGAGAAAGAACTCCCTTTTTTCAATCTTATCTCCACCTATTAAAAGTATTTTCTAATTTTGAAACTCTTAGCACGGTGTTTGCTTATAGCGTGTTTGCAATTACCGATTAAACTGTTTCGCAGAATCTTATACTTATGATTAGAATTTTCTTCCTCCTCATCGCTCTTTCTATTTTTGCTAACCGTTTAAGTGCACAGGAAACTTATAGGGTAAAGGCTGACAAGTTGCGCGTAAGAGAAAGCAGCGATCCGAAAAGCAAGGTGATTGGAAATATTGCCCAAAATGGAAACATTACGGTTTTAGATGCAAGTAATGACAAGTTTTACAAAGTAAAGTTTAAAAACCGAGAAGGCTGGGTAAGCAAGGATTTTGTAGAAAAAATTACACCGGCAGCTAAACCGACTAGCCCGCAGGCAACTACTGCACAAACAGGTGCTGCCACTCAAACGGCAACAAGCACCGACATGTATCGCGTAACTGCCGACGATTTACGCGTGAGGCAACAAGCTGATCCAAAAAGCAAAATTGTAGGATACCTGCCTAAAAATGAAAATGTTGCTGTTATCGACTCCTCGAATACGAGCTTCTATAAAATTAAAGTTACCAATGGTGAAGGATGGGTGAGTAAAGAATTTTTAGTCAGGGTTTCTCCTGTAAAAGCTGCAGTCGAAAAAACCAGCGTAACTGCATCAGTACCACATATAAAACAAGATTACACAAACATTATCTTTTTTGTAGTTGTAGCCTTAATACTCGTTACCATATTATATTTTTCGATTAAATATGCCAGTGGCAACAAATTTTTGATCGGTTTTGCAATGGTTGTAATCCTGGTAACCGGATATTTCTGCTACATTACTTTTATACAGGCAAAAGCGGTAACAGGCACCTTTGCCAGCAATGAAGATATACAATACAAAACCTTCAATTTTAAATCGAAAGATTCGGTAACTGTTACCGATGCCTATACTGATTCTATTTTCACTTCTAAATATGTTATTGAAGGGGATATGATTAAACTTTATGATCAGCAGAACACGATTATGCTATTGATCAGAGATGATAAAACATTAATTGGCGAAGGTTTTACCCGAGGGACTTTTACGAAAAAATAGAATTACCAAAATCATATCAAACGTTCCTACGGAACGAAAAAAAAATACTTTTTTTTCTACCAATGAATCGTCCCTATGGGACGATTAGTTCTAACAGAACCACACACCGCCTAATTGGCGATTAGCAAATGGAAGGCGAGCCGGCAACTTTACATGCCGTCCTATGGGACGCTTAGTCTTAACAAATAATCACACGACGCCTAATTGGCGATTTGCAAATGAAAGACGAGCCGGCAAACTTTACATGCCGTCCCATCGGGACGCTTAGTCTTAACAAATAGCCACACACCGCCTAATTGGCGATTTGCAAATGGAAGACGAGCCGGCAAACTTTACATGCCGTCCCATCGCGACGTTTAGTCTTAACAAATAATCACACGCCGCCTAATTGGCGATTAGCAAATGGAAGACGAGCTGGCAAACTTCACATGCCGTCCCATCGGGATGCTTAGTCTTAACAAATAGCCACACACCGCCTAATTGGCGATTTGCAAATGGAAGACGAGCTGGCAAACTTCACATACCGTCCTATCGGGACGCTTAGTCTTAACAAATAGCCACACGCCGCCTAATTGGCGATTTGCAAATGGAAGACAAGCCGGTAACTTTACATGCCGTCCCATCGGGATGCTTAGTCTTAACAAATAATCACATGACGCCTAATTGGCGATTTGCAAATGGAAGACGAGCTGGCAAACTTTACATACCGTCCCATCGCGATGTTTAGTCTTAACAAATAACCACATGCCGCCTAATTGGCGATTAGCAAATGGAAGACGAGCCAGCAAACTTTACATACCGTCCCATCGCGACGTTTAGTCTTAACAAATAACTACATGCCGCCTAATTGGCGATTAGCAAATGGAAGACGAGCTGGCAAACTTTACATGCCGTCCCATCGCGACGTTTAGTCTTAACAAATAATCACACGCCGCCTAATTGGCGATTTGCAAATGGAAGACGAGCTGGCAAACTTCACATGCCGTTCTATCGGGACGCTTAGTCTTAACAAATAGCCACACGACGCCTAATTGGCGTTTGCAAATGGAAGACGATCTGGCAAACTTTACATGCCGTCCCATCGGGACGCTTGCCAGGTAGCAAATAACAGATGTTATTTGTGTTTCGTTCCATAGGAACGTTTGGTAGGTATTTGTGCACAGTCCTTTGTTTATAAACCCGATAAAGCGGAATAGCCCGGAGCGCAGCGAGGATTATAAGCGATAGCGGGGCTGCTGTTCCCGATGAAATACGGAGCGCTCATTTTCAAATAATTAACCTTAAAATCACTATATAATGTTTCCATATTCTAAAAGAGTATCTGGCAAATTCAAATAACCACCCCGCCTTTTAGGCACCCCTCCATGGGAGGGGAATTATAAAACGCTAAAAATCAGCAAGATTTATTAAAAAAATCTTTTCTATTAATTAAAATATTTTTACCTTTGCAGTCCCTAAATAGGGAAAAAAGGAGATAATTAATTAATGGCTAAAAAACAAGTAGCAGAAAAAGAATTAGCAGCTAAAACAGCTGAACTTCAGGGAGAAGGCGGACGCCTGACTGAAAAAGAAACTATTGAATCAGAAGCTGATTCAGTTTCGATCGAATCGATCAAATCATCATTAGCAACACCAACCGAAGATTTCGATTGGGATGCAGATGAAAAAGTTTTCGGTAATTACAATGATGCAGACCGTAAAAAGTTTGAAGATATGTATGCCGGAACATTCAATCAGATCACTAAAGGTGAAATCATCAGCGGTATTGTTGTTTCAATTAACAACAAAGATGTAGTATTAAACGTAGGTTTCAAATCAGACGGTTTAGTTTCTACTTCAGAATTCCGTGATACACCAGATCTAAAAATCGGCGATTCAGTTGACGTTTTCGTTGAAGCACCAGAAGATGCTAACGGTCAATTGATCCTTTCCCGCAAAAGAGCAAAAACCCAAAGATCATGGGAAGCTATTAACGAGGCTCTTGAAAATGATAGAATCATCAATGGTTTCGTTAAGAGCCGTACTAAAGGTGGTTTAATTGTTGACATCATGGGTGTTGAAGCTTTCTTACCAGGATCTCAAATTGATATTAAACCTATCCGCGATTACGATGTATACGTGGGTAAAACAATGGAATTTAAAGTTGTTAAAATTAACCATGAGTTTAAAAACGTAGTTGTTTCTCATAAAGTGTTAATCGAAGACGATTTAGAAAGCCAAAAAGTAGAGATCGTTTCTAAATTAGAAAAAGGTCAGGTATTAGAAGGTACTGTTAAAAACATTACTGATTTCGGTGTGTTCATCGATTTAGGTGGTGTTGACGGTTTACTTCACATTACAGATATTTCTTGGGGCCGCATAGAGCATCCAAAAGAAGTATTATCATTAGATGAGAAAATCAACGTGGTTGTTTTAGATTTCGATGATGAGAAAAAACGTATCGCTTTAGGCTTAAAACAATTAACTCCACACCCTTGGGAAAACTTAAGTACTGACATCCAGGTTGGTTCTAAAGTAAAAGGAAAAATCGTAACTGTTGCAGATTACGGTGCTTTCTTAGAAATCATCCCAGGTGTTGAAGGTTTAATCCACGTTTCTGAAATGAGCTGGTCACAAAACTTAAGAAACCCACAAGAATTCTTAAAAGTTGGTGATGAGATCGAAGCTGAAGTTTTAACTTTAGACAGAGACGAGCGCAAAATGAGCTTAGGTATTAAACAATTATCTAACGATCCATGGCAAGAAGTTGCTGCTAAATTCCCAGTTGGAAGCAAGCACCAGGCAACTGTTAAAAACATGACTAACTTCGGTGTTTTTGTTGAAATCGAAGAAGGTATTGATGGTTTAATCCACATCTCTGACTTATCATGGTCTAAAAAAGTAAACCACCCTAACGAATTCACTAAAGTTGGTGATGTATTAGACGTAGTTGTTTTAGAATTAGATGTTGATAACCGCAAATTAAGCTTAGGTCACAAACAATTAGAAGAAAACCCTTGGGATACTTTCGAAACGATCTTCACTTTAGATTCGGTTCACCAGGGTACTGTTGTTAAAGTAACTGATAAAGGTGCTGTTATTGCTT